>ENA-ORUQ01000066-ORUQ01000066.1-human-gut-metagenome-genome-assembly--contig:-NODE-66-length-105097-cov-10.277394_pt1 | contig 105097 bp, 93 predicted proteins | sample MGYA00242081_ERZ509211 | MGnify/ENA primary metagenome ERZ509211 (study PRJEB26280, sample SAMEA2338785) | human gut metagenome | biome: human gut; feature: human-associated habitat; material: faeces...
AAACTAACTTCTGGTTTTGACTTAAATAGACTGGAATTTAGTTTTGCAATTCAACCTATTATGAATAATCAAGTACATACACAAATTGTTAGTTTTATATGGGGAATTGCAGACGACTGTCTGCGCGATGTCTATGTTCGTGGAAAATATCGTGATGTTATTCTCCCTATGACCGTTATAAGAAGACTTGATGCAATGCTTGAAGGCACTGTTGAAAATGTAAGAAATACAAAGAAAATGCTTGATGCGGCTAAGGTTGATAATCAATGGCCGGCACTTTGTAATGCTGCCGGTCAACCTTTCTGTAATGCTTCGCCTTTCCTCTTGAAAGATTTAACAAGCCGTGCAAGCAAACAGAAATTAAAAACTGACTTTGAAACGTACCTTGACGGTTTCTCTCCTAATGTTCAGGAAATATTGGAGAAGTTTAAATTCAGAAATCAAATAGCAACTATGATTGATGCAGATATCCTTGGTTCTGTAATTGAAAAGTTTGTATCTTCTGAAATCAATTTAAGTCCTAATCCAATCTATAAGGATGATGAAAAGACAATTCTTAAACATCCAGGACTTGATAATCACGGAATGGGAACTATCTTTGAAGAACTTATTCGTAAGTTCAACGAAGAAAACAACGAGGAAGCCGGAGAACACTGGACACCTCGTGATGTTGTAGAGCTCATGGCAGATCTTATCTTTATGCCAATTGAAGATCAGATTAAAGATGCAACATACACCTGCTATGACGGAGCCTGTGGTACAGGTGGTATGCTAACTGTTGCTCAAGACAGACTTCAGACACTTGCAAAAAGACGTGGCAAGAATGTATCTATCCACCTATTCGGACAGGAAGTACAGCCGGAAACTTATGCCATTTGTAAAGCTGATATGCTATTAAAGGGTGATGGTGAACAGGCAGAACATATTTCCTATGGGTCCACTCTATCTGCTGACGGCAATGCAATTCGTCAATTTGACTTCATGCTTGCAAATCCACCCTATGGAAAGAGCTGGAAAGTTGATGCGGAAAGACTGGGTGGCAAGAAAGAAATCCTTGATACTCGTTTTAATACTTATTTAGAAGATGGAACTGAGATGAAGATGATTCCACGAACAAGTGATGGTCAGTTGCTCTTCCTGCTTAACAATGTCGCAAAAATGAAAAAAGACTCCCCGCTCGGAAGTCGTATCGCAGAGGTACACAATGGTTCTTCAATCTTCACAGGAGATGCAGGAAGCGGTGAAAGCAACGCACGTCGCTACATGATTGAAAATGACCTTGTTGAAGCTATTATTGCTCTGCCTGAAAATATGTTTTATAACACAGGTATTGGAACATTTATCTGGGTTCTTTCAAATAAGAAAGAGGAACGCAGAAAAGGCAAAATACAACTAATTGACGCTACCGCCATGAAGTCACCACTTCGTAAGAATATGGGTAAAAAGAACTGCGAGTTCACGCCTGACATTCGTAAAGAGATTATGCGTATCTTTCTTGATATGGAAGAAAGTGAAGTCAGCATGATATTTGATAATGATGAGTTTGCTTATTGGAATGTAACTGTAGAAAGACCTCTTCGTTTAAGAGTGTTTCCAGAACGCATGATTCCTACAGATACTTTCAAGAAAGCTGATGAATACGAGACAGTGACTGCTGCCATTTCAAAAACCTCTGCTACTGCTCCACTTGATGATTGGACAGCGTTTGCAAAAGCGACAAAACTCAAGAAAGCACAACTTAATAAAGTGCGTCCATTTATCACTGAGAAAGATGCAACCGCTGTAGCCATCAATGAGCCAGACACTGAACTTCGTGACACTGAGAATATCCCATTCACATACGAAGGCGGAATCGAAGCATTTATGCAAAACGAAGTTCTTACCTACGCTCCAGATGCTTATATTGATGAGAAAAAGACAAAGATTGGCTATGAAATCAGCTTTACAAAGTATTTCTACAAGCCAGTAGAACTTCGCGAAATGTCAGAAATTATAAAAAGTCTTAACTCACTGGAAAAAGAAGCGGATGGAATGATGGCTGATATTATGGGAGGAATTTTATAATGGGTGAATATAAATCTATGGTAGCGGCTCCCACTGGTTGGCTTGGATCAATACCCGAACATTGGGAATGTAAAAAGATCGGTTCTCTTTTCTCTGAAAGGAAAACAAAAGTATCCGATGCGGATTATCCACCTTTGTCAGTAACAAAGCTGGGAATAGTACCGCAGTTGGCTAATGCTGCAAAATCCGACTCTGGAGATAATAGAAAACTTGTTTGTTTAGGGGATTTTGTAATTAATAGCCGTTCTGACAGAAAAGGATCATGTGGTGTATCTGAATTAGATGGTTCGGTATCTTTGATAAACATAGTATTAACTCCAAGGAACAGTTGGGACAACAAGTATGTGCATTATCTTATGCGTAGTCAGCCGTTTTCTGAAGAGTATTACCATTATGGTCGAGGAATTGTTGCGGATCTTTGGACTACAAGATACAGTGAAATGAAGAACATTCTCTTACCTGTCCCTCCACAAGATGAACAAGAACAAATCGTTCGCTTTTTGGATTGGAAAATTTCTGGGATAAATAAGCTAATAAATCATTATAGAAACGAAATCTCATCGCTCTCTGAAATGAAAGCGAAAATCATTGATGATGCCACCACAAGAGGAGTTAAGAATAGCACTCTGAAGCATAACTATGATATACGCTGGGATATTGATTATCCAGAGTCATGGGACATCAAGCGAATGAGAGAATGTTTCACTTTCAGAAAAGGTCTATCAATAACGAAAGCCAATCTTGAGGAAACTGGACTTCCTGTAATTAGTTATGGGCAGATTCATTCAAAGGAAAATACAGGAGTAGCTCTGAATGATGAATTAATACGTTTTGTAAATTCCTCATACTTAGAAACGGGAAAATCTGCCCTTGTTGAACGCAATGATTTCATTTTTGCTGATACTTCCGAGGATTTAACAGGTTGTGGAAACTGTGCGTTTATAGATAGTGATGACATCATTTTTGCAGGTTATCATTCTGTGATTGCTCATCCTACTATTTCTGGAAATACAAAATATTTAGCATATCTCTTCCAATCGCCTACATGGAGATATCAGATTCGCAAAAAGGTTAATGCTGTAAAAGTATATAGCATTACACAGAAAATATTGAAGGACGTATTTATACTCATACCATCAGAGAACGAGCAAGAAGAAATTGTAAAATATCTTGATGACAAATGCTCTTCAATAGACTTATTTATCAATAAGATTAATGAAAAAATAGATCAGCTTCATGACTTAAAGAACACAATGATTGCTGATGTTGTAACAGGCAAAATCGATGTTCGTGATATAGACATACCGAAATATGAATTTACAGATGAATCTGCAGACAGTGATTCGGAAGGCGCGGATTTTGATGTAAGTGAGGAACAGGAGGACTAAATATGCAATTTTCAAACACCAAAGAAGACGGTTTAGAAACTATAATCGTCAATTGGCTTGTTAATCAAAATGGATATGAACAAGGCAAAAATGCAGACTACAACAAAGAGTATGCCATTGATGAAACACGACTCTTTCGTTTTCTTTCTGATACTCAGCCGGATGAAATGGAGAAACTGGCTGTATTTAAGAATGAGCAGAAAAAGAGAACCTTCTTGAATCGACTCCAGGGTGAACTTGCAAAACGTGGAATTGTTGATGTTCTCCGTAATGGAATTAAAGTCTATCCCGCGGACCTCATTATGTTCTATCTGACACCTAACGAGAATAACGAAACCGCAAAATCTCTTTATGCTCAAAATATATTCAGCGTCACAAGACAGCTTCGCTACTCTTCTGACGCTGGAAAGTTGGCTCTTGATCTTTGCGTATTCATCAATGGTCTTCCTGTAATTACTTTTGAACTTAAGAATCAGCTCACAAAACAGAATGTGGAAGATGCCATTCAGCAGTATAAAGACGACCGCAGTCCAAAAGAACAGCTCTTTTCTTTCAAACGTTGCATGGTTCATTTTGCTGTAGATGACGACAGAATCAAATTCTGTACCAAACTCGCAGCTCAGGACAGTTGGTTCCTGCCTTTTGATAAAGGATATAACGATGGTGCAGGTAATCCACCTAATCCGAATGGTTTAAAAACAGATTATTTATGGAAAGAAATTCTAACCAAGGATAAACTGACACGCATTATAGAAAGCTATGCTCAAGTTGTAACTGAAGTTGATGAAGAAACAAAGAAAAAGACTGTAAAACAGATATTTCCCCGCTATCATCAGCTTGATGTTGTTGAAAAACTAATTGCCGATGTCGAAGCAAATGGTGTCGGTAACAGATACCTTATTCAACATAGTGCCGGGAGTGGTAAATCGAACTCTATCGCTTGGCTTGCTTACAGATTAATAGAATTAGAAAAGGATGCTCATCCTATTTTCAATTCTATTCTGGTTGTTACTGACAGACGAATTCTCGATAAGCAAATCAGAGATAATATCAAACAATTTGCACAAGTAAGTAATGTTGTAGCATGGGCAGAACACTCCGGTGATTTGCGTAAATCTATAACTGATGGTAAGCGCATCATCATAACCACAATTGAGAAGTTCCCATATGTTGTACCGGATATTGGTGCCGAACACAAAGATAATAAATTTGCAATTCTAATCGATGAAGCTCATTCCGGTCAAAGTGGACGTAACTCCGCACAAATGAATCTTGCCCTATCAGGACTTGCTTCTGATAACGATATGGATAACGAAGATAAAATAAATGCCATGATGGAAGGCAGAAAGCTCTTGAAGAATGCAAGCTACTTTGCTTTTACTGCTACGCCTAAGAATAAAACCTTAGAGACATTTGGTAAAAAGCTGACAGATGAACAAGGCAATCCAATTTATAACGAGGATGGAACGCAGAAAGCTCTTGCATTCCATGTATATACAATGAAGCAGGCAATCCAAGAAGGATTCATTCTTGATGTGCTGAAAAATTACACACCTATCGACAGTTTTTATAAACTAAAGAAGATTGTCGAAGATGATCCTCAATTCGACAAGAAAAAAGCCCAAAAGAAATTACGTGCATTCGTAGAGAGTGATTCATATACCATTGATAAAAAAGCTGCAATGATGGTCGAGCATTTCCATGAGCAAGTCATTGCGAAAGGAAAAATCGGCGGACAAGCTCGTGCTATGGTGGTTACTTCCAGTATTCCTCGTTGTATCGAATACTACTATGCCATTACAAAGCACTTATCCGAAAGACACAGTCCTTATAAAGCAATTGTAGCTTTCTCCGGTGACCATAAATATAACGGTCAGGAACCACCTCTCACTTCCGCTGGAATCAATGGATTTGCTGATTCTAAGATTCCAAAAGAATTCAAAAAGGATCCTTACCGACTCTTGGTCGTTGCAGATATGTTCCAAACGGGGTTTGACGAGCCACTATTACACACAATGTATGTTGACAAGCAATTATACGATATACAAGCAGTTCAAACACTTTCTCGATTGAACCGTTGTCATCCAAAGAAACATGATACTTGTGTTTTGGACTTTGCCAATAAACCTGAGATTATACAAGAATCTTTTTCAAGATACTATCGCACAACCATTCTTTCCGGAGAGACTGATCCGAATAAACTGTATGATTTAATTGCAGCAATGGAGAAACATCAAGTCTACTCTTCTGAGGATATTGAAACCGAAGTAGGGCTTTATCTTGATGGTGCCCAGCGCGATAAATTGGATTACATACTAGATGTATGCACCAATATTTATAAATCTTTAGAGACGGATGAACAAGTTGAATTTAAGAGTAGTGCAAAATCTTTCTGCCGCACTTACGGATTCTTAGGAGCAATTTTGCCCTATGGTAATCCAGAGTGGGAAAAACTGTCTATATTTTTGAATTTATTAATACCGAAGTTGCCATCACCGCAAGAGGATGATTTATCACAGGGTATCCTTGAAACAATCGATTTAGACAGCTATAGAAACGAAGCCCGCGAAACAATGTCAATTCAGCTAGAAGATTCAGACTCTGAAATTGCACCCGTTCCTGCCGGAAAAAGCGGTCATGTTGTCAGCCCTGAAATGGATTTATTGTCCATAATCGTTAGTGAGTTTAACGATATGTTTGGCAATATTGATTGGAAGGAACCTGACAATGCAAGGCGTCAGATTCTTGAAATCCCAGCTATGGTTTCAAAAGATGAAAAATATAGAAATGCCATGAAGAATTCTGATGAGCAAAGTGCAAAGCTTGAAAGTGAACGTGCTTTACAGCAAGTTATCTTCTCTATTATGGCTGATAATATGGAGATATTTAAACAATATCAAGATAACCCTTCTTTCAAAAAATGGTTGTCTGATTTGGTATTTAATCTTACCTACAACAAGGAAGGAAATACATATGAAATACCTAAAGCCAAAAGTAAAAGTGTCTCCTACGAACCAGTGGATACACCAACTTTAATGGTTGCTGAACAAAAATCAGAATACAAAATAGACAAGTAAATGTTAGGAGGTCACTATGTTGGAAGACATTACAGGTACACTAAAAAAGAAATCACTAGACGGAATATTCAATGAGATAATTCATTCTGAATCATTGGGAATAAGCAATAATGAGGAATTACGTCTGTTCTATCTAAAAATGCGTGGTAAAAAATTCTACACAGATGACCTCCAAACAGCTCTATACCGCAATATTGGTAGATATGTTTTTTCTCGTGCTGCACTGGAAGATTTTCATATTAATGATAACGATGACAGCATTGTTTCCCAAGCCTTAAAAATCATGGCAGACAATGGTGTTGCAGACTCAAAAGGTACTGGTAACGAACTGGGTGAGATGCTTGTTTATGCTCTGCTTGAAGAAAAATTAGGAGCCAGAAAGCTAATGAGCCGTGTTGAAATCAGCAATAACCCTCTCAGTACTGATAGTGAATGTGAAAGTATTCATCTCCTATCCTTGGAAAGTCCAAACGGAAAATTATCATATGAGATGGTCTTTGGTGCATCAAATATAGTCGGTGACATAAAAGATGCTATTGATAATGCTTTTGATGAGATTGAGCATATCGAACAACGTGGCAATAAAGAAATTAAAATGATTGAAAAAACTGCATTGAATGGTTTTTATCGCCAAAACGAGATTGATTTCATCAAATCACATATCATTCCTGAACCTGGTAAAAGCGGTAATTACGAGATTGCCTACGGTGTATTTCTGGGCTACACCTTAGGAATTGATCCTACTGGATTAAGTAATGATGACTACAAAAATAAGGTAAATAAACGTCTAGAATTAGACATAAAAAAACATGCAGCTTATATCGCAAATAAAATTCAATCCAAGGGATTAGATGGACATTCCTTCTATTTCTATATTCTCCCATTTGATGATGCAGAAAACGATAAGAAAGCTATTATGGAGCATATTATGAAGGGAGATGTTATATTATGAGCGAAGAACTTATAAATCTTGGAGAGTCGATTTTTAATGATATCGACCAAAATGATTTTTTAAACAGCATATATGACAATATGCTTTATAACTATGCCCTTATAAAATTTCATCTAACTAACATTCGTCAAAGACGTGATTACAATGTTGATGCGGCTCTTCGCTTCGCAGACCTACTGTCGAAGTCTACTCATTCAACTAAATCAGATGATCATAAAATGTGGGCACAAGAGATTATTTCTCTTCTATTGGAATTAGAGCCTGAAAACAAGGAAGTTCGATATTATGCAGGTTCAATACTAGCAAGTGTGGGAAATTACAGAGGACGTGAATTAGTAGATTCTCCGTACAAAGAACACACTTTGCAAGAAAGAGCATTTGCTACATTCTGTCAGCAATACTTAACTATACCTGCTGATAAAAGTAAAACTTTCTTTTTACAGCAGAAAAATATATATGATAGATTAAATAGCGGATTCCTTAGTTACTCCGCTCCTACCTCTATGGGTAAGTCCTTCATCATGCATATGTTCATTAAAGAGCAGATAATGAATGGTGTAAAAATGAACTTTGCCCGTATCGTGCCTACAAAGGCTTTGATAAACGAAATGAGAACTGACACAATAAATGACCTCAAGAATATCCTTGAAGAACAAAACTATCGTGTTGTAACTGCTGCAAGTGATATTTCTCTGGAGGAAAACCACAATTTCATTTTAATAATGACACCCGAAAGACTGCTTTACTTTCTTATAAGCAACCCAGATTTTCAGCTAGATTACCTGTTTATAGATGAAGCACATAAGATTGGCGGTCGCAACAGTCGAGGTCCTTTTTACTACAAGGTTGTTGATCTTTTAGCAAGAAAGAACCCTATGCCACATTTTATATTTGCGTCGCCAAATATTCCCAATCCTGATGAATATCTTAAGCTTGTAACTGAAGCTGAAAAAGGTGTTGAGAATGCCATAACATCCTCCTATGCACCCGTTACCCAGTTCAAGTTTATAATCAACTGCGAAGATCAGACTATCAGCATATACAACGACCACACAAAATCACCTGTATTTGTTTGTAAAATAAAAGCTGCAGATACTAACTTGATGAATTACATGCTTCTTATGGAACATTATGATCCTGAGCATAAACAACGTACCCTTGCATATATGAATAGCAAGGCAAACGCCATAGAAAATGCACGTAAATTTGCAAAGAAGCGAAAAAATCTTAATGACCCTGAACTAAAACGCTTAGCAAATGACATCAAACGAGAGGTTCATGGAGATTATTTTCTGTCAGATATTGTTGAAAAGGGAGTCGCTTATCATATAGGCTATCTTCCATCCTCTATCAGACAGAGAATTGAACAATTGTTTTAGGATGGAAAAATCACTACAATGTTCTGTACCAGCACATTGATTGAAGGTGTTAATCTTCCTGCAGATAATTTATTCATTGCAAATAATTACAATGGAAGACCTAAAATGACAGGTGTTGAATTCAAAAACCTGGTTGGAAGAGTCGGAAGAATAAAATTCAACCTTTATGGAAACGTGTTTTTCGTTACAGATGGGAAAAGGACTACTGAACAAGAATACCTTAAACTGCTTAGAGAACCAGTTAAGGAGCAGAAATTGTCGGTGGTACAAGATTTAAAACCAAAGTTAAAGAAACATATCGTTGAGTCTCTTCTCGAAGGAGATGCTGTAATAGAAAAGTACAACGATTCTCAGTCCGAAGAAGAATATGTTATGATGCGAAAGTTTGGATTAATTCTGCTTCAGGATATAGTAGATGGACGAGATAGCCTAGTAAAAAGGGAATTTTCAAAGCACCTCAGTACAGAATACGAAACAAAAATCCGACAAATTTACGATAGCAGCAAAAAATACATTGATAATGATATTAATATTTCTGCTGACCAAACTAAACGCCTAGCAAAAGCAATCAGAGAAGGCTGTTGCTTCCCTGAGCCTGTTAATGGGTATTTTAGCCACAAATTAGTCTACGATTTTCTAGATGAATTACGTCAAATATTTAACTGGGATAGATATGAATATTCCACCCTTGGAAAAAAAGATAAAAATGGAGAATACAAAATGCTTTCATGGTATGCGGTAATTCTTTCACAGTGGATGGAAGGACATGGTCTTAATTATATTATGAGACGTGCTATTGCATTCCGTAACGATCATCCTTATCCATTTTATCTTAACCGATATACCGTTGTGACCTATGAAGACACTCCTGAACATAGGAACGTGGTCTTTGCTGATACATTAGAGGCAATTGAAAATATAATACTTTTCAGCATTTCTAACTACTTCTTACGTTTTGCCAATATGTATAAAAGTATTCATGGAGAGCACTCCCTTGATACCAACAACTGGTACGAGTATGTCGAATATGGAACAACAAACGACATGACTATCTTTTTGCAACGAAACGGATATTCTCGTGAATCTGCTAATTACATAAATGATCATGCAGATGATTACATAGTTCTTGGCACAGAGGAAAATCCCGGAATTAGGTTGAGACGTTCTCTTCTTGAATGTGAAAACAAGAACGCAAGAACTGATACGGAATCAATCATTTACAATATTCCTCAGTTGTTCCTTCCAGCAGAATAAATAACATAACTCTTGAACGATAGACTACCAATGAACGATATCCCATATAGTCTATCGTTTAAAGAGTGTGCAAATTTTATGATTAGAAGCCACCGTCACTTGTGTTTCAAGGCCAAAAAAATAAAAGCCTTTCTTGCTCTTTCAGTAAATTTGCTTATATTAAGCCACTTGTTGGCTATATCCTTGTATCAATCTCGTAGTGGCTATTTCCAGAAACTTCTTTTCATCTGGCTGTGGATTTAATACTTCTACCATATATCTTACAACAGTTGCAGGTGTGTAGAATGTTCCACCACCTTTACCCTCTGCAAGTGCGAAGTTACCTAAGAAATATTCATAAATTTCACCAAAGACATCAATGGTACTATTTTCAGGAATATCCTTGAAAATGCGCACGATGTTAGAAAGAAGTTCTGGTTCTTCTTCCGGTACCAGCTGAGCGTATACTTCTTTTGGAAGAACACCATCCATTTTTGGATTCTCATCCTCAATGGCTTCCATAGCTTTCTTTACAAGAGTAGCTTTGTTTGCATCGTCCGGTGCATCATTGATGAAGTCGTAATAAGCACATTCCGGAAGATAGAATCCACACTTTTCAATAGAAATTTCTTTCATGGACTTTTCCATACGCCCACCTTTAAAACGATTGTATTCAGCTTCAATTTCTTCCTTATGTTGTTTGTATAAGATATCTGCATATCTAAGAAAGATAAGTCCAAGAATAGGCTGACCATATTTATTTGCGGCTAAATGTGCACTTGCACGAAGAACATCAGCAGAGTACCATAGGGTGTCTTTTAATTCTTTCAGTTCTTTATCAGTCATAACTATATTGCTCCTTTATTTCTCTATTTTGTAATCAAGTCAAACTTCCTCTATAGTTTCATAAGTATGTTATTCTTTAAGTAAAATGCATTAATGCTTTTAAACTTAGCTTTGCACGTCCGGATTCATAACGATTCACAGTTGAAAAATTCACACCGATTTTCTTTGCAAAATCTTGCTATGTAAGGAATGAATGTTGTCTAATTTTCTTTATTTCTTCAGGAAAACTCATATGCATCTCCTTTTCGTTTCTCACTCATTATTATAGCGTTAATTATAACAAATAAATATGATTTTTTCTACTACCCATCCTCTGGTCCATATAACTTGAAAATTAAGATCACGTAGACAATATAATCGCCTAAACAACTGAAGAAATATTAATTTTTTGAAAATACTATTTTTTAGCCTGAATTATTTAGGATTATATATCATTTTCAAAAGATCTACTCAGGAACAAACATTGCTCTTTCCTCATAAAATCCTGCAACACTGCTCAAATTATAATAAATCTTTTTAAATGTCTCCACAAACATTTCCAAATCTACAACCTCATTCTCTTGATTTTCAATATAAAAATGCTCCTCTTTATTAGAATTAAGTGGATATCTAGAGAAATCCATATTTTTCATCCTAACATTATCATTATGCTCTGTATCAATTTTTTCATATAGCTCTGAAATATAATCATCCAGCTCTCTTGTCATTTCTTTAAATTGTGTTCGATTATTTTTATTTTTTTCATATTCTGTCATACGTTTTTTCACATTATTCCATATCTGTCTAATGTCATGACCTCCACAATAAGTTTCATTTTTATCAAGCAACATATTTAAAGACCAATTTATAGATTTTAAATATAATTCTATAGCATGGTTTGCAGAAAAAAGCATTGGAAAAACTATAATATCTGCTATTTTATCTAGATTATTTTCCAAACAATCTTCGCCAAGCATTATTGCTGCCTTTATATATCCATCAGCAAGCATTATCATATCATGAATCGGTTGATCCTGTTTTGTTCTCCAATTCATATATGCTGTTTTATCTATATCTTTATTATACTCAAAAATTCTTCCCATTTGTCCCACCTGCTTTTCTAATCAAACTTCTTTAGTTCTTCATTAATAACTACCAATAAGTAATTCTGATATTTCCTAACACTTCTCCATTTCTTCATTCCATTTAACATCAAAACCGAACATCCTATTGTTACGAAAAGTACATATGCTATTATCACTATATTTTTTGAAATATCCAAAACCATAGAACATGTAGCAATCAAAAGGCTTGTCATGCTAAAGAGTAATGTTACAAATGATATATACTCAACACTACTTGCTTCTGCTTTTAGCTTTAGCAATTGATCTTTATTTCCTGCAACATATCTACTTACATAATGTCTTGCACAAATAATTGGATTACTTTCACATTTCTCATTACAATTTTCTAAATGATCACACATTTTTTCAAAATCATTCTTTCTAAACATGTTATCCCCCTTTATTCAAAATAAACTTTGTTTCTAAAAACTCTCATTTATATAAATCTTTTTCTTATCACTTGAAGACTTTCTTCTATAAAGTGTAGTTCTTCTCTTAACTCTTTATAATGTCTATCCATTTCCTCCATATCTTCAACAACAAGATCCTCCATAGGATCATTTGCAATATATCGTTGTGGACATAAATCATATGCATTCTCTTTTATTTTCTTTTTGTTTACTTTTGTAGATACATTTTTCACATCTTTTCTACTTTCCAATATTTCCATAAGCTCCAAAACTTTCTTATCTGAAATACTACATACTTTTCTATCCTTAGCAAAAAAATCCTTAGCATTTATCATAAGCACTTCTTCACTTTTTTTGTTCTTCTTAAAAATCACAAATGCTGCTGTAACCCCTGTATTAGGAATAATTCCTGCTGGTAACTCTATTATACTATCAACATATTCATCCTCCACTAAAAGTTCTCTAATTTGTATTGTCTTCTTCATACTTCTAAAAAGAATTCCCATTGGCACAAGAGCAATAGCAATCCCATCTTCATTTAGTCTTGCAATAGCATGTCTAATGCCTATTGTCTCTGATTCTCCACTATTTGAATATAAAACGTTCTTTTCTTCTATATACATTAAGTATTCCGATTTATATTTTACTTTTAATGGCGTTTCAACTACAATTCTGTCATATTTATCATTTATAGAAATTGGATTCAATATTGAATCTCCACATTTTATTGATCCTATTTTATTTCCACTTAATATAGTAATTATAGCTGCAATTCCAATAATTTGCACGGATAAATCCTGTAAATAAACAATTCCTTTTCCTGCTGCCGCTTCATTAACAGATAATCCAGAACCACAATATCCATCATATATTTTCATTCCATCTTGAATATTAAGAATTGCCTTTTCAAGTTTAGCAAGACTTTCCGATGAATAACTAAAATTTGATATTCTTCTTGTTTGTAATGACATTCTTTCTACAATTTGTTTTGCAATTTCATATAAATCTTTTTGCTCTTTTATTTCCATAAAATTCACTGCTTCAAAAATATGTCTTACACTATCCTCATGTGCCTTATATAAAATTGGATCTATTGTTTCACATAATACTCCATATTCTATATTATAAAATTTTTCTACTTCTGTTAAGTATCCTGCCAAATTTCCAGAGTAAATCAGTTTTCCATATGTCAGTGATAGATATCCTAAGGAAAATTTTTCATCGTAAAAATCTATCTCATCCTTTTTTAATTCCAAATATTTAAACAATAATGCATACAATATTATTTTATACAATTCTGTTGTATCAAAGGCTCCCCTAAGTTTATTTACCAACACCCATAATCTATTGATTTCTTGCTTCTTCATCTTCCATTCCTTTCTTTATACTTTTTAATACTACATTTTCCATCATTTTTGTTTCTGTTTCTATCATATCTGAAAGTATAATTTTTTTCTTCCCGCTCAGAATATATGCTTGTCCAATATCTTCCATATCTTCTTTAGATACTTGTGGAATATCAAGATTTCTTAAATCAGTTACTTTGATCATTGGTCTTATAGATCCCATTACTTTTGATTTAAGAATTTCTCTTACATATCCTGTATTTAGAAAAGCAGACAAATATTTAGCGTCCATTTCATCTTTTTTAACCCTGATAATGGCACAAAATGATGGAACAGCTAATCCTTCATTTTCTTTTGTAACATATGTTGCATCATATGGTGTTGATAACTTAACAACCACATCACCCTCTCTTGTAAATTTTTTCTCATCTATCATTTTACAAATTTGTAGTTCTCCCAAGTCTTCTTTTACAATTATTCCATCAGAAATTGCTTTCGGTGTAAGAACCTTAACTATTCCAATCGTATCATCCTCATTTCTGCTTTCGGCTGAAACTCGTGTCATAATTTGTCCTACAATAATTTTAGCTACTTCTTCTAATTTCATTTATATTACCTCCAGTCTTTTTTTGATATTTCTTTTTGTTTTTTGAAATATTAATAACGTACATTTATTACATCCTTAATATATCATGACATCTTATTTATGTCAACACAAAATATTGAAATATATATTACGTACATACGTTTTTAAATATAAAAACTCTCTGAATCATATCCTTCCACCTAAGAATACAACCCAGAGAGATTCTAAATCCTTTTCTATTTTCCTTTCTACCTACTCCTCCGTCTTAATAGAACTAATCACCACATCCCCCAACTGGCACCCCACTTTCCTAACAACAATATCCTCAATCTGACTCCTCTCAACCTTAGACAGATCCTTCTTATTCACCAACACATCCACCTTCCCATTCGTAATCGTAACAATACTATTCAAAAATCCCTTAGCCCCCAACAGATTTTCCGCTGCAGTCTCCATCTCCATCTGTTCTGACAACATTGCCAGTTTATCTACTGCATCCTGTTTCACACTATCTTTCACCGTCTGATCCTTAATAATATCTTCCAGTGTATCCTTCGCCTTACTATGTGTCTGCTCCCTCTCAAGTTTTGCTTTCGCCACATAATTACTAACCTGTGCATTTGTAAGCACCGCTTCCCCAACATCAGTCACATCATCGGTTACTGCTGCCGCACTTTCTTTTGCCACATTCTTTGAAACTGTCTTCGTCTTGCTATTCTTCGTCCCAGCCGGATCGTATTTCTGACTATAATTTACATACCCTGCAACAGCGATCACAACCGCTAAAGTCATGATGATCATCTGATTTTTCTGAAATACTTTTTTCATTGTTAGGAATCCTCCATTTTTAAGACTTTCACTTTATAAGATGAAATATGAAATAACACAGAAACTGCTTCAACGATCTGATTCTTTATAATATCATTCCCACCGCCTTGGGCGACAATGACCACTCCTTCGACAACTGGTTCTACTTCTTTGATCACATATGGAACTTTCTTTCCGTCTTCTTCGACTAAGACGGTCTGTTCATCTTCTTTGACCGTTTTTTCTTTTTCACTGCTGTTTTGTTCATAGGGACTGTCTTTATTTACGACGGCTTCTTTGGATGAATTAACGGTGATCATCACTTTTACTTTTCCGACTCCTTCTACATGTTTTAATGCATTGACCAATCGCCTCTCCTGCTTTTTCACATAGAGATCGGTAGAATCTTCTTTTGCTGTGGTTTCACTACTTTGTGTGTTCTTCTTTGTCTTCCCGGATGGGATGCTTACGATGATCAGACTGATGCCAAGAAGTAAGATCAGGCAAAGTTTTGGAATGCCGATATTTTCGATCAGATGTTGTAGTTTTTCCCTCTCTATCATATTTCTTCTACTCACTTATATTTATATTAGATTCCTTCATATTATAGAAGTTTGAAATTGCGGTTTTTAGTTTCTTTGTATGACGAAGCTTGTCTGTTTTGATGTCGATCTTCTCGATAGTTCCTTTTTCATTTACCTTTGGATCAACGTCTAATACTTTGAGATCGTACTGTGAAAATAACGTTGTGATCTGTTCTTTGATCTGATTTTGTTTTTCTTCTTTTGCTCCATCTAAAAATGCAGGGTTATTTTCTCCTTTGACTGAGGTTGAGATTGCCTGTGTCACGATATCTTCGTTAGATAAATAATAGGAAACTGGCTGCATCATCAAGGAGATGAGCATAAATCCTGTCATTAGCCGAAGGTATGGCCGGTAGATGCTTTTGTCGCAGAGCTGATCGATCAGTGTTGTTAAGATCAGGAAAAATATGATCATTTTCAGATAATCCATAACCCTTACCCCGCATAATAATTAACGTTGGTTGAGAATGCGATCAATGCCACAGACAGGATAAATAACAGTGCCATCGTAAAGATCATCGAAAGCATTAATTTCCCGCTTTGAATAACTGCATCCATCGCTCCGGTGATCCTTTTGTCGGATATGGGCTGAATCATGATCCCTGCCAGTAGATAGGTAAGAACAACTGCTGTGATCTCTATGACTGGTGGGACGATGATCACGATCAGTACAAGGATTCCAACCGCTCCGATGCTGTTTTTGATCACAACTGCCGAACCGATGACCATAGTCATCGCTGAATTCAAACCACCTCCGATTCCTGGAATGGCACTCATTCCTTTTTGGAGAACTGTATTTTTCATGGAATCAACGGCTGGAAGGATCATCGACTGGATCAGCTGAACTCCTAACAAGACACTTAAGAATCCTTTGAGTAGGAACTTGATCACACCTTCGAGCGTTTTGCATAGTCTTGAAAAATGTTCTTCTTTAGATATATGGTTGATGATCTTTAAGACAAATAAGATCTTGATCATCGGAAGTAAAACAACATTTGTAAGAGTTGTCATTGCATAGATCAGCAGTAGATAAAATTCATAAACTGTCGTTGATGTCGTGATCCCGGAAGTTGAGACAACAGCCAGTGAATATGCCATGATCATTCCTTTCATATAATCTGCCATTAAGGTAACAAGCTGCGTCACTGTTTTGTTTAAATAAAAAAAGGAATGTACCATGACACCGCATAAGATCACATAAGTGATATAAAATGCACTATTGGCTGTGCTTTGCTGAAAAAAGGAATCGGACAGATTTTTAAAGATGGCTGCCGTAAATGCGATCAGAAGGATTTCTCTGATCAGGTCTTTTTGGATCAACATACGGTTTAAAAAGACCTCTTTCATTTTGGCTTTGATCGTATGCAGAACACCTTTTACATTTCCGTGGATCAGCTGTTTTACTAATTGTGTATAAGATAGATCGATCTCTTTGTCTTTTAAAGTGTTTTCCACATTGGTAAACATATCTTCGTTTAGTTTTGTTTCTTTGGCTGCGATATCATTTGTTCTTGTAAGAATCAGTAAAAATAGCAAAACTAACAGGAATATTCTTTGTTTCATGTGCCATTTCCTAGTAGTTTCTGGATCGTTCCAAGCAGCGATTCAAAGACTGGAAGTCCAACGATCAGGATTGCTAATTTCCCTGCAAACTCGATCTGCTTTGCGATTGATGCCTGTCCTGCGTCTTTGCAGATGTTGGATGCAAACTCGCAGATAAAGGAGATACCGATCAGTTTTAAAAGGATCTGGAAGTAACTTTGTGGGATTTTTGAATAGGACCGGATCATCTCAAATACGGTTAGTATTTTCTCCATTTGTTTTAGTCCATACATTGCCAGAAGAATGCTTGAGATCACTGCGATCACGACTGCGATCTCTGGACGGATCGTTTTGATCTTCATGGCGATCAGACTTGCGACGATCCCAAAGACTGCGACTTTTATCATCTTAGTATCCGCCTCCAATCTCTAGGATATCGTAAAAAGTGTCTGGACGCTTTCAAACAGATCATAGATATACGGGATCACCCAGCCAAGGACAAGGATCAGTCCGGCAAGTGTGATCAAAAATGCCTGTTCGTCTCTTCCGGAATGTTTTAAGACCTGCACAAGGATCGTTACAAGAATTCCGACAGCTGCGATCCGAAAAATGATATTGACACTCATAACCCCTCCTTGTCATAAAAATGTCTGCTAGTTGCTTTATAGTAAGATGATCACGATCAGAACGCTTAGTGATATACCGAGACTTCGATACATCTTGCAGTTCTTTACTACTTGATCTTTCATAAGGAAGATCTGGTCATCGAGTTGTTCGATCGTCAGCAGGATCGTTTTCTCCTGCATCTGCTGGTCAAGATACCCGATCGTTTCACCCATGTTTTTTAGGATTTCATAAAACTTTGGTTCATAGATCACTTGTTTTAATTTCTGATCAGCGGTCTGCTGCCATATTTTAGCGAAAGATTCTTCACTGTGTGTCTCTAACTGCTTTGCCACCTTCTTTAGAAATGGCTGATATTCCTTCTCTGTCTTTGTCGATATTTTTAAAACAGCTTCTGGAAGTGGGGTAAATCCATAGCGGATCTCTCCTTGCAGAAGGTATAACATTCGTTTGATCGCAATTCCCTGTTCCAGACGTTTTTGTTCTTTTGCGGCTTTGTGAAATCCAAATCCGATTCCTGCGAAGATCACAATCAATGATCCTAATATCTTGATCAATTTAGGACCACCCCGTTTTCATCCATGATCTGTGCGATATAGCCTGGCTGGTTTCGCTGTTCTAAGATCACGTAGCGCTGAAACATCTTTTTATTGATGATCTCCCGCATATAGGGATTCTTAGATAACGATTCTTTGTTCTTTCCATGGACCGTTGCAAGAATGCTGCAGCCACGGTAGGCACAGAAAAATAAGGCTTCCACATCTTCTTTGCTTCCGATCTCGTCCACAGCGATCACATCGGGGGCCATGGATCGAATCAGCATATTCATGCCCTGTCCTTTTTCACATGCATCCATGACATCTGTCTGAATCCCGAGATCATTTTGGGCAACGCCTTGGTAGCATGCTCCGATCTCACTTCGTTCATCGACAACTCCGACGGTCTGTCCTTCATCAGAGATTTTTCGGATCATATCCCGAAGCAGAGTTGTTTTTCCACAGCCGGGTGGTGAGATGATCAGCGTTGGAATGAGTTTTCCCATTCTGGTGCAACGTGAATATAAGGTGTCCGCACATCCTTTCACTTCATGTGCGACTCGGATATTTAATCCGGAAATATGTCGGATCGTTTTGACATTATCATGATCCATGACAACGGTTCCGCAGATACCAACTCGGTGTCCGCCTCGGATCGTTAAAAATCCTTGTTTTAACTGTTCGATATAAGCATACATCGAATAGCTGCTGATATATTCCATGGCTTGTCTGATCTCTTGTGAGGTTACGATATGTAATTGTTCTTTTCTTGTTGTGATCTTTCCCTGTTCGGATAGATAACAGGTTTTTACGTTGTATTTTAAAATGACTGGCTTTTGAATACGCAGGCGAATTTCCTGAAGTTCGTCCCAGTTGATGTCTGCCTGCTTTATGATCGTTCTGATATGTAATGGAAGGATTCCTAAGATTTCTTCCTCTTTCATAAATTTAAAAACACCTCCCCATTTTGGTATAATCCAAATATATGTGATGGAAGGTGTTTTTATGAATGTTATTTTATTTTTTCTTCTGATAATATGGTGCAATCTGGTCAAAGGATTGTCTGAGCTGATACTGGAAGTTATTTTGCTTGACAATATTTGTCTTCTGGGTGACAAACTTGTCTAACTTCTGCATATACTCTTCTTCTGTGACACTTCCTTCTGCCACATAAGTAAGACCTTTTTCCCAGCTTGCGGTTAAGGTTGGGTTTAAGAGTGATCCAATGGATGCACTGACAACATTGACGATCATCTCTCCGGTTAAAGTCGGTGTTACGATCTGTGTCTTTTTATTTAATGCAATGTATTTATTGGACACTAATTTCTTTACGATCTCTGCTCTTGTCGCACTCGTTCCGATCCCGCTTCCTTTGATCTGTTCTCTTAAATCTTCATCTTCGATCAACTGTCCTGCATTTTCCATCGCAAGGATCAGTGAACCTGAGTTGTATCGTTTTGGTGCGGATGTTGTTCCATCTTTGATCGTATAGTCTTTCACTGGAAGAGGCATACCTTTCTTCAAAGATGAAATCGCATGAATCTGTTCTTCTGTTAATTGGGCTTCTTTCTTCTGTCCGCCCATTCCTGTGACTTTTAAGTATCCTGGGTCTTTTAACATCTTAAAGTTTGCAAAGAATGCTTCGCCTTTGGTCTGTGTCTCTAATTTGATCTTTAAGTACACAGCTGGCGGCATAAAGATGCTTAGGAATCTTCTGGCGATCACATCGTAGACTTTCTGTCCCATCTCTGAAATTCTTGATAAACAGCCTACTGCCTGTCCGGTTGGAATGATCGCATAGTGGTCGGTGATCTTCTTGTCATCCACGTATTTCGATTTGATGATTCCCTGATATTTCTTGCCCTGCATGATCTCATTTGCAAATCCTGATAATGGAGTGTAGTTGTTTAATCCCCCGATATTTTTATAAATCTCTTTGGCGACCGCACTGGATAAGACTCTGGCATCGGTTCTTGGATATGTAACCAGTTTCTTTTCATATAGGTCCTGGACCACTTTCAATGTCTCATCTGGACTTAACTTGAATCGTTTGGAACATTCATTCTGAAGTTCTGCCAGATTATATAATAACGGCGGATTCTTCTTTTCCTGTCGTTTGGATGAGGATACTACGATCGTCTCATTGTTGCTTCCATCTTCTAAATATTTGATGAATTCCTGTGCATCGTTCTTGTCCAGGAATCCGTTATCCTTATATAGTTTCTTGGACTCAAAGTACTTTGATCCTTTCACTGCTTTCCATTCGGCTTCCACTTCAAATCCCTGGCAGTCAAAGTGTCCTAAGATTCTGTAAAACGGTGTTGGCACAAAGGTACGGATCTCTCGTTCTCTCTTGACGATCATTCCGAGAACGCAAGTCATCACTCGTCCGACTGCTACCACTAAGCTTCGTTTCTGATTTAAATAGTTACCGAGTGTCCAGCCATATTTGAGTGTCAGGACTCTGGAGAAGTTGATTCCCATCAGATAGTCTTCTTTGGCTCGCAGGTATGCGGCGGCTGCTAGGTTGTCGTATTCACTTAAGTCTTTCGCTTCTTTTACCCCGCGGATCACCTCTTCTTTTGTCTGGGAGTCGATCCAGACACGTTTTTTCTTCTTGTCTTTGCTGACATTGGCCTGCTGGTCTACCAGACGGTAGATGTATTCTCCCTCTCGTCCGGAGTCAGTGCAGACGTAGATCGTATCAATGTCTTCTCGATTAAGGAGTGAAGATACGATATCAAACTGTTTTTGTACTCCTGGGATCGTTTCATATTTGAATGTATCTGGGATAAATGGAATGGTTTCTAAGTCCCATTTCTTCAGTGCAGGGTCATACTGGTCTGGATAAGACATGGTAACTAAATGTCCGACGCACCATGTGATGACCGCCTTGTCTCCTTCCATGTATCCGTCTCTGTTTTTTGCATTTATATTCAGTGCCGCTGCAAATTCTCTTGCGACACTTGGTTTCTCTGTAATAAATAGTGCTTTCAAAAAATTACCTCTTTCTAAAAGTTTTACGATATATTATAACATAACCATTGAAAACATGATATAATTAAATCTAGTTCTTGTGGAATTCATATTTGTAGAATCATGATTCCACATAAAATTTATACTGAAAGGATGATGAGTATGTTTTTAAATGAAGCAACCAAACTTCGTGCACAAACAATTATCAAGGGACTTGAAAAAAGAAATATGCATGGTGTTTTCTGTGCAACCAAGGAAGACGCCCTAAAACAGGCTCTTAGTTATATCAAAGAGGGTTCTTCTGTTTCTTGGGGTGGTTCTATGAGTGTTTCTGAGATTGGACTGATGGATGCCTTAAAGGAAGGAAACTATCATCTGATCGATCGTTCTGTTGCAAAGAATTTTGATGAGCAGCGTGAGATTTTTTCTAAGGCTGTCTTATCTGATTATTTCCTGATGAGCTCTAATGCGATCACCTTAGATGGAGAACTGATCAATATCGATGGAACTGGTAACCGTGTTGCGTGCTTAAGTTATGGTCCTAAACATGTGATCATGATCGTTGGTATGAACAAAGTTGTCAATGATGTGGAAGATGGTATTAAGAGAGTTCGTAATTTTGCCAGCCCTCCAAACACTCTTCGTCTCGGACTGAAAACTCCTTGTTCTATGACTGGACGTTGTGGAGACTGTTATGGTGATACCTGCATCTGCAGTCAGATCGTTGTGACAAGACGTCAGAGTGCAATGATGAAAGATCGTGTCAAAGTGATCCTTGTTGGTGAATCTCTAGGTTATTAAGGCACTCGCTCTTTCTATCAAATATCACAGAACACAGACATTTTATCAGGCATTTTCACTGGATATTTTATCGCCATTCCAGTGAAAATGCCTTTTCTATTCTTGAATTTTTATAACAATCATAGTAAAATCAAACTATATTATGACACAATTCGACATTTTTTATAACAATATTGATATTATGAGGTTTTTCTATGAATTATGATATTTGCCATTCATCTATCACTTATTTTCCACTGCTTCCGCTTTCTAAAACCGTTTCATATGAACGCAAGGTATTGGATATCCGACAGATGCCTGCTCAGGTTTTGTTTCCTCATTGGGATGATGAATTTGAGTTTATATATGTTCTCTCTGGCATGATGGAATTTCGTGTCCGGCAGAAGGCTTTTCTGGTTTCTTCTGGGGAAGGTTTCTTTTTAAACACTGGGGAGATTCATTCCGCTTGTACATATCAGTCTTATGACTGCCGCTTTGTTATCTACCGGATCTGCCCTTCTGTTCTTTTTCAGACAGAAGATAATCCTTTATATCAAAAATATATCAAACCTCTGGTCGATCATCCTTCCTTTGGATTTTTAACGTTCGTTCCAAAAGTCCCTTGGCAGAAATATATCCTTGAAATGATCCGCAAAATGAATGATATCTGTGACCGTCCTGTTGATGGTTATGAATTGAAGATCAACCATTTTGTAAACGAGATCTTTTATTATATCTTTCATAATGTGAATCTCTCCAAAGAACTATCCTTAAAAGAATCCAGAGATTTGGAACGTATGAAAGATGTGATGATATATCTTACTAAAACGATCGACCAAAAGCATACACTCGCTGATATTGCTTCTTACTGCCATCTAAGCAATAGTGAATGCTGCCGACTCTTTCAAAGAAATGTTCATCTAAGTCCTGTGGATTATCTGAATCAGCTTCGTATTCATATGAGCTTGTCTGAGATCATAAAACATGAGAAAAAGATAACAGATATCGCTAAGATGTATGGTTTCTCTGGCAGCAGTTATTTCTCTGAAATGTTTAAAAAGACCCTCGGCATAACGCCAAGAGCCTTTTATAAATCTGTTCTTCAGTAACAAACTCTTTCTTCTAACGCTGATCCCATTCACGGAAGGCGATGAATTTCGTCTTCCAAAGAAGACTCAATGCTGGTGTTAATGCCCAGATCATCTTTGTCCCTTCTTGCATGATCAGATCGATCTTTAATATCCCCGCATACTGAATTACCAGTAGTAACGTAAAGATCACTAGTAATCCATATGCAACAGAATAAGAATTATGCACCTTCTGCCCGATCTTCTCACTAAAATAAAAGCGATCCAGTGTCAGAGAAATGATCGAAATCACTGATAAAATGATATTGATCGTATAAAATGTATGCATATCCATATGATTAAACCAGGTTGCCAAAGCACCTAGAAAGATCATGATCTGTGCATACCATAATACTTTTTCCTGTTTTTCATATTGATTTCTCATTGATTGAAACCTCTTTTTCTTTCTTTTAATAATGAATAAATACAGGATCTCCGATCTTCGTCAGGTTATATACAGATCTTGCATCTGATAATGTTAAGTTAACACATCCATGAGATCCATTTGTCTTATAATATGTTGGTGACCAGCTTCCCCAGTCTCCTCTGCTGCTGTAATGATATCCTGTTCCTGTCCACATGATCCTTGTCCAGTATCTTGTTGGAACACTGTAATCCGCACCTGTTAATGTCTTTGTAAGTTTCTTCTCTTTGATGTCATAAACACCGGTTCTTGTGATACGATCTGGTGTTGCTTTTCCAGTGATACAAGTTGTGCTGAATACAAGTTTTCCTTTCTTGTAGACGAAAACTTCCTGTGCTGACAGGTCAACTTCACTGTAGTTTTGTGTATCCCAGTCATTTTGCTTGTTCGTATAATCCATACGATATCCTTTGTGGCTGTAGACTGGTTTTAAGCTTGTAAGTAAAGCCTGTTCATTCTCCTTGGAAGGGTCTTTCTCATAAGCTTTGATCGCAGATTCATCTGGTGCTTTCTTTAACGCTTTCATTGTCTGTGCGATAACTTTATCATAATCGATACGCCATCCATAGTCTCCACCACTGACTTTGATCTTCTTGCCAGAATGTGTCTTAAATGTTCTTGCGATTCCCTGTGTCTTGTATTTTAAGCAAAAGCTTTCTAACCATTTCTCGACGGCAGGCTGATCTAATTTTACAGTATGTCTCTTTGTGTTTACTTTGATGCAGTCTTTTAACACATCTGGACCTAATGTTTCTTTGACATTATTGCCCATATCCCACTGAATGAAATGTAATAAATACTCATTGTAGGTTGTCTGCATCTGTTTTAATTCTTCATCATCATGATACAGACCAGGCTTTTTATAGACGTCCGGATTCTTCTTTTCATCTGTCAGATTCAGTGTGTTACTTAAAGACTCTATGGATTTCTCTACTGCGTCATAAAATGCTTTACGGTTTAAGTAATTTCCTTCATCTTCCTTCTGGATTACACCGTATTTCTTATCTGCAGAATATGCGATCGTTGCATCCACTGGTTTTGTGATCTTATATGTATCACTGCCTTTGATCAAAACGGATTGTTTTAATTTGGCCTTTAATTTCTGCTCTGATAATGCAACTGCTGTCACTTTGGTTTTTTTGCCACCAAAGATCGTTGAAAATACACTTTGGCTGTGCTGCTTTTTGTAAGCATCCTTTACATGTGATTCTGTCTTAAATGCAAGATCGATCTCCTTACCGGAAATCACTTCCTGTCCGTTATTTCTTCCCTTGATCTTTAACTTGTAAGAATCAATGGATTTCTTTACTTTCTTCACTGATTCTTCGTATGCCATTCCTGACACATCAACCTTGTTAAATGTACTCCCCGGATACCAACGGTTCTGATAATGGGCATGGACACCGATAGCGGCTGCTATTAAAACAACCGCTACGGCACCTCCTATGATTCCCCCTTGTTTCTTTGTAATCCTCATATTGATTTCTGCCTCCAAATACGACTCTGTGATGGATTATTCATAGAGTGGATATTTTTCTGTTAATCCTAATACTAATTCGTTTGCTTCATCAAGTTTCTTGTCTAATAATGTCAGACGAATAGCTTTTGCGATCACTTTCATATCGTCTTCTTTCAGTCCACGAGTTGTAACAGCTGGTGTTCCAAGACGAAGTCCTGATGTTACGAATGGAGATTTTGGATCGTTTGGTACAGTATTCTTATTACATGTGATATGTACAGAATCCAGTACTTTTTCAGCTTCTTTTCCTGTCAGATCATATTTCTTAAGATCTACTAACATTAAGTGGTTGTCTGTTCCTCCAGATACGATATCGAATCCTTCTTCGATCAGTGCATTTGCAAGAGTATCTGCATTCTTCACAACCTGTGTCATATATTCTTTGAATGATGGGTCTAATGCTTCTTTGAATGCTACAGCTTTACCAGCGATCACATGCATTAATGGTCCACCCTGGATTCCTGGGAAGATTGCTTTGTTGAAGTTGTATTTTTCGTTCACTTCATTGCTGCACATGATCATTCCACCACGAGGTCCTCTTAATGTCTTATGTGTTGTAGTTGTTGTTACATGAGCATAAGGGATTGGGCTCTGGTGTAATCCTGCAGCTACTAATCCTGCGATATGAGCCATATCTACCATTAAAACTGCCCCAACTTTGTCAGCGATCTCACGGAAACGTTTGAAGTCGATCGCTCTTGCGTATGCACTTGCACCAGCAATGATCATCTTTGGTTTGCATTCTAATGCGATTCTTTCTACTTCATCATAATCGATGAATCCTTCATCATTAACTCCGTATGGTACGCAGTGATAGTTCTTACCAGACATGTTGACTGGGCTTCCGTGTGTTAAATGTCCACCGTGGTCTAAGCTCATTCCCATGTATGTATCTCCGACATTCAATACTGCGAAGAATACTGCCATGTTTGCCTGTGCTCCAGAGTGTGGCTGTACATTTACATATTCGCATCCAAATAATTCTTTGGCACGTTCTCTTGCAAGATCTTCTACCACATCTACATACTGGCATCCACCATAGTAACGTTTTCCTGGATATCCTTCTGCATATTTATTTGTTAAATGACTTCCCATTGCAGCCATAACAGCTTTGGAAACAAGGTTCTCTGATGCGATCAACTCAAGATTTGTTCTCTGTCTTGTTAATTCGTTTTCCATTGCTTCTGCTAATTCTGGATCGTAGTTCTTTACTTCGCTAAAATCAAACATTGTTTTCTCCTTTATATATTTATGTAAAATAATATTGTGTCTCGTATATTGTGTCTTGTTCTTATGATCATTCGATTGCCTGATCTATCTGATTATTCTTGGAACTGTTCTTTTAATGCTTCTACTGCACGTTCTACACGACTCTCTTTGATCAGAACAGTGATCTTGATCTCTGATGTGTAGATTAAGTGAATGTTAATTCCACGATTATACAGTGCTTCAAACATCTTAGAAGCTGCTCCGCTGTTAGACATCATTCCAGCTCCGACGATAGATACGATTCCAACTTCTTTATCACTGATGATATCTTCGTAATCTGCTTCATCAAATGCTTTCTTTAATGTTTCAACGGCATGATCTGCTTCATCCTGTGCTACAACGAAAGAAATATCTTTATTCTCTCCACGTCCGATGGACTGAAGGATCAGTTCCACGTTGATTTTTTCTTCTGCAATGGCACCAAAAACTTTTGCTGCGATTCCTGGCTGGTTTTTGATTCCTTTGATTGCGATCAGTGCAACTTCAGAGTTAGACTGAACACCGCTAAATAACATTTTCTCCATCTGATTATTCCTCCTCTGGTGTTGAAAGTTCAATTCCAAGTTCTTCTAGCTGTAATGTATCAACCGGTCCTGGAGCCTGTGTCATCAGGCAGGAAGCATCTTTTACTTTCGGGAAGGCGATGACATCACGAATGCTGTCTTCTCCTGTTAACCACATAACAAGACGGTCAAGACCATAAGCTAAACCAGCATGTGGTGGTACTCCAAATTTGAATGCATCTAATAAGAATCCAAAACGGTTGTAAGCATCTTCTTTTGTAAATCCAAGAGCTTCAAACATCTTCTCCTGAATATCATCCTGATGGATACGGATTGATCCACCACCAAGTTCTGTACCATTTAATACGATATCGTATGCTTTCGCACGGACATCTCCTGGTCTTTCATCAATGAATTCAAGATCTTCTTCAAATGGCATCGTAAATGGGTGATGCATTGCTGTGTAACGATTCTGTTCATCGCTCCACTCAAGTAATGGGAATTCTGTAACCCATAAGAACTTATACTGGGATTTGTCGATCATATCGTACTGTTTCGCAATGTGAAGTCTTAAGTTACCAAGTACATCAAAGACAACTTTGTCTTTGTCTGCGGCAAATAGTAATAAGTCTCCTGCCTGTCCATCCATTGCTTTGATCAGTGCATCCATCTCTTCTTCTTTCATAAATTTAGCGAAAGATGATTTCACTGTTCCATCGCTCTTTAACTGAATGTATGCAAGACCTTTCGCTCCGAAGTCTTTGGCGTAGTCAACGAATCCATCGATCTTCTTACGTCCAAGATCTCCTAAACCTTTAGCGTTTAATCCTCTTACAGATCCACCATTCTCTAATGCTCCTTTAAATACCATAAAGTCGCATCCGGCAACTGTATCGGATACATTCGTAAGTTCCATTCCAAAACGCATATCTGGTTTATCAGATCCGAAACGGTCCATTGCTTCTTTATAAGTCATGCGAAGCATAGGAAGCTGTACATCAATATCTAATACTTCTTTGAAGATCTTCTTTAACAGACGTTCATTTACATCGATCACATCATCGACATCAACAAATGAAAGTTCCATATCGATCTGTGTAAACTCTGGCTGGCGGTCTGCACGTAGATCTTCGTCACGGAAACATTTTGCGATCTGATAGTAACGGTCGAATCCAGAGCACATTAAAAGCTGTTTAAACAGCTGTGGTGACTGTGGAAGTCCGTAAAATTCTCCTGGATGTACACGGCTTGGTACAAGATAATCTCTTGCTCCTTCTGGTGTACTCTTTCCTAAAACTGGTGTCTCGATCTCTAAGAATCCTTCATCCCCTAAGAAGTTACGTACCATTCTTGTTACATCATTACGAATGCGTAAGTTTCTCTGAAGATTTGGTCTTCGAAGATCAAGATAACGGTATTTTAAACGAAGTTCATCTTTGACTGTCTGATTCTCGTCAATTGGAAATGGAGGAGTTTCTGATTCTGATAAGATACGTAATGTATGTACCTTGATCTCGATATCTCCTGTCTTCAAGTTCTCGTTGATCGCTGCACTTCTCTTCTCTACAGTACCTACTGCTGCAACGACATACTCACTTCTTAAAGAGTTTGCCTTATTATAGTCTTCCTCAGATAATACTTCCTGATCAAAAACTAACTGTAAGATTCCTGAGCGGTCTCTTAAGTCTACAAATATAAGACTTCCTAAATTTCTTCGTTTCTGTACCCATCCCATGACAGTGACTTCTGTTCCGATAAGTTTGTTGCTTACCTCTGTACATCGGTGGGATCTGGCTAAACCTGACATTGATTCTGCCATGATATTTCCTCCTTCATCCTTTTCACTTTGTACGAAAGGCAGAGCCCGTATCTTCGGTTCTGCCTTATATATTCTTTTATGAATCTTTTCTTACAAGGATCTGTTCGATCTCTGCAGCGTAAAGTACGTGATAATCCTTCTCCGGATACCACTGTTCATCTAAAGATTTATCAACAAATCCTTCTGGATCCATTGGCTGAGAATATAACTTCTTACAGATCAGTACGATCTTTGCTTCCTCAAAAAATGGAATTCCATTCGCATCTGTTGGTGTCAGACGTGTCTTCGCGATCTTGTCTTCATCTCTTCCAGATACACTTCCAAGATAGCTTAAATCCTTCTTAAAAGTATCATCATAGAAAGATAATGTAAATGATTCTGACTGGTCAATGAATTCTTTTGTATATCTTTGTGGTCTTAAGACTGTCACAGCAACATTCTTACCCCACATAACACCTAAACCACCCCATGAGGCAGTCATTGTGTTAACTTTTCCTTCCTGATTCTTTGCAGTAACAAGCATCCATTCCTTACCAATCAGGCGAAATACGCTTTGGTCGAAATCTTCTGGTGCCACGATCGCATATTCACTCATGCATGTTACCTCCTTTCTTGTAATTATTACTCATTATATATGATTTTGTCAAAAATGTCACGAACTAGTATAAGAAAGCATGATTTTATTTTAAACAATCTGCGATCTTATCAAGCGAAATGGTCGTAACTTCTCTTGTTTCCATATTTTTGACATTTCCTTCATTCTTCGCTAATTCGTCATCACCAATGATGATCGTATTCTTGGCATTCAGCTTATTTGCATATTTCATCTGTGCTTTTACGCTTCTTCCAAGATAATCTGTTTCTACGACAAATCCCTGATCACGAAGATCTACAACGATCTGGTAAGCTTTTGCTTTTGCTTCCTGTCCAAGAATTCCTACATAAAGGTCAATATCTCTTGTGCATGGAAGATCTACTTTCTCTTCTTCTAAGAAATAAAGGATTCTCTCTACACCCATACCAAATCCAACAGATGGCATAGAAACTTTTCCATCGATCTCATGAACAAGATTGTCGTAACGTCCACCACCACATAAAGTAAATCCATCTTCATTTACAAATTCGAATACGGTCTTTGTATAGTAGTCTAATCCACGAACGATTTCTGTATCAACTTCATATGGAATATTTAATGCATCTAACAGACTCTTTAATTCTTCAAAATGTGCTTTACATTCATCATCTAAATAGTCGATCGTTCTTGGTGCATCTTTGACGATCTCTTTGCATTCTGGAACTTTACAGTCAATGACACGTAATGGATTCTTTTCCATACGTTCTCTGCATGTAGGACATAAATGTTCTTCATGTTCTTTTAAATATGCTAATAATGCTTTGTTGTATTCTTTTCTACAATTTTCACATCCAATGCTGTTGATGTGTAATTTTGCATCTTTTAACCCAATTTTCTTAATAAAAGTGGATACTAATGTAATCAGCTCTACTTCTGCTAATGGACTTTCCGCTCCGACAAATTCAACTCCGAACTGGTGGTGCTGTCTTAATCTTCCACTCTGTGGTTTTTCATAGCGGAATGCTGGTGTGATATAGAACATCTTGATTGGCTGTGGCTCATTTGCCAGACCATTCTGTAAATATGCACGGATTGCTCCTGCTGTTCCTTCTGGTTTTAATGAAATGCTTCTGTGTCCTTTATCTTCAAATGTATACATCTCTTTCTGGACAACGTCTGTTGTTTCTCCAACACCTCTCTGAAAAAGCTCTGTATGCTCAAATACTGGTGTGATGATCTCGTGAATATTATAGGATGCGCATAAATCTTTGAAAATATTCTCTAAATATGTGCGCTGGTCCATATCTTTTCCAAACCAGTCTTTTGTTCCTCTTGGTGCCTGTGTAATCATTCTTGTTCCTCCTCAAATAATTCATCCAGATTGCCTTTTTCCATCACAGTTTCCATAACTCCGTCTGAAAATGCGACTCTCTGGAATGCTAAAAATACTTTCATATCAAAATTCTTTACTTCATCGATCATGATATCAAGTGCAGTCTCAACATCAAATCCTTCTCTATAATCCCTGTTTGAGATCAATGCTCCGAAAATATCACATACATGCATGATCCTTCCAACCAATGGAATCTGTTTTCCTACCAGATTATGTGGATAACCGGTACCATCATAATGTTCATGATGATATAGAACTGCGTCTAAAACCGTCTGGTTATAATCGTAATCTGCAAGGATCGCATATCCAATGGATGGATGCATTCTCATATATCTTGTTTCGTCAACAGCCAGAATCTCATCTTCCACTTTCTCATTCATATAGAAATTAAGTCTTACTTTTCCAAGATCATGTAACATTCCTGCAACCGCAAGATCATAACACACTTCTTCTTGTAATCCTAATTCCTTGCCAACAAGATAAGCCAAATTACTGACAATGATACCATGACTGATCGTTTCTTTTATATCCGCATGGATCGGTGTCTCAATATCTGTTCGTCCATAACTGATTGCCATAATCAAACTCCTGTTTATATCATCTTTAATTCTTTTCTATGAATGATCTCATCAATTCGTGTAATGTATTGCTTTATATCTTTAAGATTTTCGATGCGGTCCACCTGATGGTCTTCCTGATGGACGATCTTTGAAGATGTACCAGCACCAACTGCTATAATATCATGTAATTCCTCCATAATCAAAATATTATAGAGACATTCTTTTCCTTTTTTCGAAAAACCGACATTCTCAAGGTTCCCTGGAATGTTTTTCTGCCGGTATAAATAATATGGTTCCATATTCATATCTCTTGCACATGAAGCGGCATAAGATACCATCTCTTCACTCGCTCCAAAGTGATATGTATCTTTCATTCGATTCAATCTCGATGAACGCTTGACTGCAAGTGCATGAACCGTTAAACTCTCTGGATCAAGTTTTTTGATCTCATCTAAAGTATAGGAAAGTTCTTCCATGCCTTCTTCTGGAAGCCCACAGATCATATCCATATTAATGTTATCGATCCCAGCCTGTCTCGCAAGATTAAATTTCTCTTTGATATCTTGTGCGAAATGATTTCTTCCAATAATTTTTAATGTCTTATCATTCATTGACTGTGGATTGATACTGATCCTTGTCACACCATATTTCTTTAGAATCTTTAATTTCTCGAAATTCAAGCTGTCTGGCCGTCCTGCTTCCACAGTGATCTCCTGGATCTTTGAAAATGGGAATCTCTTATTAACCTCATATAACAGATATTCCAGATCTTCTTCTTTTAAAGATGTTGGTGTTCCACCGCCAATATACATCGTCTGAAGTTCTTTGTGCGCATAAGTCTTTGCCACAAAATCCAGTTCTTTCAATAAAGCTTCAAGATAGTCTTGTACAATATTCTCAAATTGATCGATCGAATACGATGTAAAAGAACAGTACAAACATGTGCTTGGGCAAAATGGGATTCCTATATATAGACTGTATCCTTCTTTGTATGGAAATGCTTTTAGAAGTTCTTTCTCTTTCTGAACGGTTTCTGTACATAATCTTGCTTTTTCTTCGGATGCCAGATAATCCTTTTGAAATCTGTGAATGATCTCTTCACTGCTCTCACCCTTTTCATATCCATCAAAAGCAATCTTTGTCGGACGGATCCCAGTCAACGTTCCCCATGGAAGCTGTTTGTCTAATGCTTTGGAAAACAACTGATAGATTCCTTGTTTCATCCGGTTTTTAAAAATCTTCTTATTTTCATAATCACCAAATAACTGGATCTCATCTTCTAACTCGCCCTTTTTATATAGATTCATGACGATTTCCTGATCTTTATAATCCACGTCCAGTATAAAATCATAGATAGAATCAACGTGATCCGTCAATTCTATCTTCTCTCCAAGCATAAATGCCAATATTAAACTTCGAATGTCATATTCATAAATGGTCTTGTTCTGAATTAATCCAATCATAATCTATTGCAGAAACGGATTGCATCTGCTTTCCTCCTCGATCGTCGTTGGTGGTGTATGACCGGATAGTACCTTTGTCCATGGTGGGAGTACGAATAATTTCTCTCTGATCGCTGTCAGAAGATCATTCAAATTGCCTGTCGGAAAGTCTGTTCTTCCAATGCTCATCTGGAACAGTGTATCTCCAGAGATCAGCCATCCATAATCTGCAAAATAATAACATACTCCACCTTTTGTATGTCCTGGAACATGGATACATTTTACCTTTGTTCCTAATACATCTATGATCTCTCCATCTTTCACCAGATGATTCGCTTTTAATGAGAGATCCATTCCCATCATCGCTCCGAGATTGAGCTGTGGATCTGCCAGAACATCTGCTTCATCTTCATAAAGATAGATATCAAGATCTGGTTTTTGTTCCATCAGATATGGAAGGGCCATTACATGATCAAAATGCCCATGTGTCAGACATACGCCTGCCAGTTCCATTCCATCTTCTTCTAATGTATTCATAATACGTTCTCCCTGATCTCCCGGATCAAAGACGAATGCCTGATTTGTTTTTGTATTCTCAACAATATAGCAGTTTGTCTGCATCTGCCCAAGACAGATCGTTACCATCTTAAGAGGTCTGTCAAGTCTTAATGTTGTTTCGCTCATATTTTCACCTATCCTGCTGTTCTTTCTATGTCGATCACGCCTTCTATATTCCTGATCTTCGCAATAATACGGTTCAACTGCTCTACGCCTGTAATATCAAAGGACATACTAAGCGTTGCTCTTCCTTTCTTATTGTTTGATACGTTGATCGTTATGATGTCAATATCTAATTCTAAGAAGATCTTTGATACTTCTGCTAACAATCCCTTTCGATTATTGGCATAAATATTGATCTCTGTCGTGTAAGTCTGTGTTGTATCTGCTTCACTTACCTGCCATTCAGCTTCAATAAGTCTTGCCCTGTCAGATTCTGGCATATTCAGAAGGTTCACACAATCTGTTCTGTGAATCGAGATTCCTCGTCCTCTTGTAATAAATCCAACGATCTCATCTCCTGGTACTGGATTACAACACTTTGAAAAACGAACAGCAACATCATTCGCTCCACGTACAACAATTCCTCCTTTGGATTTCTCTTCCTTTTTCTTCTCTGGATTCGCTGCTGCCGCCTGTGCTGCTTCTGTTGTTTTCTGCAAGATCTGTTCGTCCGTGATCTTTTGTTTCTGGATCTTACGGTCTTCTTCCTGCATCTTGTTGATAACCTGGCCTTCTTTTAAACCACCATGTCCAACAGCTGCACATACAGAATCCCAATCTTTAAATCCGTATTTTAGTTCAACCTTCTTAATGTATTCAGGTTTCATGAGTTCTGGGAGTCTGATGCTCTTGCTCTTACAGTATTTTTCTAACAGTTCCTTACCTCTGACGATATTCTCTTCCTTGAATTGTCGTTTAAACCACTGATTGATCTTACTTCTTGCCTGTGCTGATTTTACGATTCCTAACCAGTCTCTGCTAGGTCCTTTTGAATTCTGTGATGTAATGATCTCTACACGATCACCATTCTGCAAATGATAATCAAATGGTACCTGTCTTCCATTGACCCTGGCTCCAACCATCTTATTACCGACTGCACTATGGATTGAATATGCAAAATCGATCGGTGTCGAACCATTCGCAAGGTTTTTGACATCTCCATTCGGTGTAAAACAATATACCTGTTCTGCAAAGAGATCCAAGTTCGTCTTCAGCAAACTTAAAAACTCTTTGTTATCATCCATATCACGCTGCCATTCCAGCACTTCTCTTAACCAGCTTAACTTCTCTTCCTCTTTGTTAAGTCCCTTGGTATTATTATTTTCTTTATATTTCCAATGGGCTGCGATACCATATTCAGCAACACGATGCATCTCAAATGTACGGATCTGAATCTCAAATGGATGTCCTTCTGGTCCGATCAATGTTGTGTGAAGTGACTGATACATATTCGGTTTTGGCATCGCGATATAATCCTTGAATCTTCCTGGGATCGGTTTATACATCTCATGAATGATTCCAAGTGCCGCATAACAGTCCTTAACCGTATCAACCTTGATCCGGACTGCAAACAAGTCATAAATCTGATCGATCGTCTTATGCTGATTGACCATCTTCTTATATATACTGAACATGTGTTTTACACGTCCATCAATCTCTGCCTTAATTCCAGCGTGGTCAATATGTCCTTTCACTTCGTCAACGATTTCTTGAATGAACGCTTCTCTTTCTTCCTTTGCAGAATCAAGAGAGCGTTCTAAATCTTCATAAACATCTGGTTTTAAATATCGAAGTGCCAGATCATCTAATTCAACTTTGATCTTGGAAATACCAAGACGATGTGCGATCGGTGCATAAATATCCATCGTCTCTCTGGATTTCTCTTTTTGCTTCTCTGGACGCATAAACTGCATGGTACGCATATTATGCAAACGGTCAGCAAGTTTAATCAGGATCACTCGGATATCTTTTGCCATTGCAAGAAACATCTTTCGTAAGTTCTCCGCCTGAACTTCGATCTTGTCTTTGGAATAGCTTAATTGTCCTAACTTTGTTACGCCATCAACTAACTGGGCAACTTCTTCCCCAAAATCTCTTACAATATCTTCATGGGTTGTTTCCGTGTCTTCTACTACATCATGAAGCAGTCCTGCCATAATCGTTTCTTTATCAAGTTCTAATTCTGCCAATATGATCGCAACACAAATAGGATGAATGATATATGGCTCTCCAGACTTTCGTTTCTGTTTCTCATGTGCCTTATATGCTACTTTATAGGCACGTTCTACAGCCTCAATATCTTCTTCATCATAAATGCTTTGCATGGTTGTGATCAGCTGCCGTTTCAGTTCCTCAGGCGGTGTGAAACTATCTGGACTGCTGATATCCTTCTTTACACGATTAATGTTTGTTCTGCTTTCTTGTTTCATGCACGGATACCTCTTGTTTCTTTTGATTATTTTTTAAGCTTTGATTCGCAGTAAATACAGCGATATACTTGGTGTTCTCTGTCTGTCAATTTAAACACATGATCGATTTCTTGTTCTACAGATGTAATACATCTTGGATTCTTGCATTTTGCAATATTCACGATCTTCTCTGGAAGTTCTACTTTGTGTTTGGACTTTACACTGCCATTTTCAATGACACATACCGTAACTTCTGGATCTATATAACCTAAAACATCAAAGTTCACTTCAAATGCATCTGAAATCTTAATGATATCTTTCTTGCCCATTTTGCTGCTTTTTACATTCTTAATGATCGCAACACTGCAATCTAACTGATCTAATCCAAGACTATTATAAATCTGCATTCCGCGTCCTGCACGGATATGATCTAATACGATTCCATTCTTAATGCTATCAATGTTCATCTGCACTTACCCCCAGTAATTCCATGATCAATGCCATTCTTACATGTTTTCCATTCAATACCTGTTTAAAATAGCAGGCTCTTGGATCGTTATCAACTTTTACAGAAATCTCATTCACACGAGGTAATGGATGTAAAATAGAAAGATCCTTCTTGGCGATCTTTAATTTATCCATATCTAAGATATAGCTATCCTTCAATCTTACATAATCAGCTTCATTAAAGAAACGTTCTCTCTGTACTCGTGTCATATAAAGAATGTCAAGCTGTGGCATCACATCTTCCATCTTATCAACTTCTGTAAATGTGATTCCTTTCTTCTCAAAAACATCTTTCTTCAGATACTCTGGAATCTGGAGTTCTTCTGGAGAAATTAAAATATAATTGATTCCTTCATATCTTGATAATGCTTTGATCAGAGAATGCACTGTTCGTCCAAATTTTAAATCTCCACAAAATCCAATCGTGAAATTATTTAAACGTCCCTTTTCTCTTCGAATTGTTAAAAGGTCTGTCAATGTCTGTGTTGGATGATTATGACCACCGTCTCCTGCATTGATCACAGGGATATTTACATACTGTGACGCTACATATGGCGCTCCTTCCTTTGGATGACGCATCGCAATGATATCTGCATAACATTCAATGACTCTTGCTGTATCTGCAACACTTTCTCCTTTAGATGCAGATGATGAATCAGCAGAAGAAAATCCAAGAACACTTCCCCCTAATTCAAGCATTGCTGCTTCAAAGCTTAATCTTGTTCTTGTACTTGGTTCAAAGAACAGCGTTGCTAATTTCTTGTGTTTGCACACTTCCTGATACTTCTCAGGATTCTTTGCGATGTCATCAGCGCGGTCTAATAATCTATCAATATCTTCCACGCTTAAATCCATCGGATCAATCAAATGTCTCATTACATATTCCTCCTAATGGTTTGTCCTACCTTCAATTCTACATTTTTAGGCACCTAGTGTCAATTCTTTACTTCTGATTTTAGACGAAGAACGCCCTTGTCTACCATAAAAACTGGTCGATACGATAATTTTGACTTTCTAAGTCCCTCTTCTCCAGCATCGTCTTCTCTGTTCACATATTTGAAATCTTCCATCTCATGGATCACAAACTGTTGATTGATCATCGGATAAGCTCCTTGGATATCTGCAAAAGCTTTTTCAATATGAACGATAAATGTATCTTCATTTGATGCACGTTCACCGATTGAAAATCCTACGACCTTTCCTTCCGCACGCAGGACACCTCCGACAAGTCCTAATTCTTTATAATTGATCACACAATTTTTAGAAACACAGATCTCGTCATGTTTCTCTATATCTTCTGGATCACAATTTTGCATCTTCCATTCCATCAGCATTGCCAGTACTTCTAACTGATTTTCATCGGAAAGTGGTTCATAGGACCATTCATGATTTTCTTTAAAACGATTGATATGATTTCTCTTTCCATGAAGTTTCTTTCCTGATAATGTTGCGAGTTTTTCTCTGTCATAAATATATTCTGAGATATCTCTGTCATATTCAATCTCATAAATATCTCCAAATATTTCACGAAACTCTTCTTCCATCTCATGAGTTACACCATGTAATACAAACGGAATCTTTTTTTCTTTGCAATCATCCATAAAATATTGCAATACTTTCTTTTTATTTCCTTTTCCAAGTGGATAACAAAAAGAACCTCCCTCCTCATCAGTATGAGATACAAATAATCCATCTATGATCGCATACTTTACTTGATAAAAAGAACTCCATAAAATAATATTCGCTGTTGCATAATCACAACTTCTTGTATCATCTGCTAAGATACATCGATCAATTTCTTCCTTATCTTCAATTGTTGGTGTTTTAAACTCCATCTTTATCAACTCCATTCTAGTGTTTTCTCGTAATATTTTTATTTGTGATATGGCTGATGATTCAAAATCCGATAAGCACGATAAATCTGTTCTAATATGATCGTGCCTGCCAGCGAACCACTTTGTGTAAATGACGATATATGAAACGGCTTTGCTTCCTCTGATTCTAAATCTCCAATATAAAAATGAAACTTTGAAATCCCCTGTACAGAACTTTCATTAATCAGCTGTGCAAGCCCCGGACTTGTTATACTGTCTCTTCCAGGCAGGATATGATAATGTTCTCCCGGTTCTTTTAATATTTTCTCTACTTGTTTTGCATTCTTCTTATATACTACAGAAACTTTCGCGTATGCACCAAGACGTTTTAGATACTCACCCATTGCTTCCTGATACATCTTAGGATCCTGTGATTTCTTCTGCAGAATATAAATTTCAAATTTCATCATATCTTTTAATTTCCTTCAAAAAATTGTTTTAATTTTTTATCTTGTTTTAAAGCCAGCTCATATCTTTTGTTGATCTGTTTTGTAAGTTTTTTAATTTCTTTGCTATTCTGGCTTTCTTTTTTTGCATCTGTGATCTCATCCGTATCATGTTTTTGATTATTATAGATACAGAATGTATTCCCTTTCTTCATCACATAATACGATGTCATCCCCGGTGCAAGTGTTTTAATCTTGCGGATCTTCATCTCATATGTTACATAAACGATATAGGATTCATCGTCTGCTCCTTGTTTGATCAGATATGTAAGATTCTTATATGTCTTCACATACTGATGGATTGCCTTTTGATCCTCAGTTAATTCATTCGTATCTTCTACCATATTCTTAAGATTTTCCAGATCATTTTTCTGAACTCTCTCATAATATGTTTTCATAAAATCCTCAACTGCTTTTTTCTCAGTCTCTGAATCTTTCTTCTTCGTTTCCGCTGCATCATTTGTTTCTCTGATCACGCCTTGTGAGGTATTCTTTTGTGTTGTTTGTTGAAAAATCTTTTCATTTGTAAGTCGTTCTTGTTTCATCTGGTCCAATTTCGCATATGCCAAAAAAGCTGCAATAAAAAATAAGATCCAGCTTGTAATGATAACAACAACTGTAGATTTTCTAAGCTTCACGCACATCCCTCCAATCCACCTACAGCAAATTTACAGTATATTATACCTTACCTTGCGAAGCAAGTCCAGTCCGAAGGACTATGCATTCACGAATGCCCTGCGGGTATACCTTATCGAGCGAAGCGAGTCCAGTCCGACCCCAAAATATCTCTTGCTATTTTTTTGAATATGTTGTAATATAATATAGCTTATGTACCAGTAACTCAGTGGATAGAGTGGCAGCCTCCGAAGCTGTTGGCCGCGGGTTCGACTCCCGCCTGGTGCATGCTTTATCTAGATAAAATCAACGAATACAATTTAATATCGTCTTATAAGAGACTATAGATTTTACTGTTTCTGATTATTAAACAGCAAGGTCTATCGTCTCTTTTTTGTTATTAAGGAGGAATCATTTTATGGATCAGATGTATATGAAAGAAAAACCAATTTTACCATTATTACTATCAATGGCTCTGCCAATGGTAATCTCAATGTTTGTAAACTCATTGTATAACATCATTGACAGTATTTTCGTTGCCAAGATCAGCGAAGATGCAATGACCGCATTATCCCTTGTATATCCAGTACAAAATCTGATCAACTCAATTGCAGTTGGATTCGGTGTTGGAATTAATGCAGTCATTGCAATGTTTCTTGGTGCAGGAAAAGCAAAGGAAGCCAATAAAGCTGCAACTCAGGGATTGTTTTTAAATGTCATTCATGGAATTCTGCTTACGATCGTTGGATTAATGATCATGCCATCATTTCTTGCAATGTTTACGAATGATCAAACTGTTATTGGGATGGGATTACAATATTCAACAATTATATTAATGTTTTCAACAATCATTATGGCAAGTATTTCCTTTGAAAAGATTTTTCAAGCAGTTGGAAATATGGTGATCACTATGATTGCTTTAATGACTGGCTGCATTGTAAATATTGTGTTAGATCCACTTTTAATCTTTGGAATTGGATTCTTTCCGAAACTTGGAATTCAGGGTGCAGCACTTGCAACAGGTATCGGACAAAGCAGTACATTGATCCTTTATCTGATTGCATATGTATTACGCCCAATTCATGTAAAAATCAGAAAAGATTACTTAAAACTAGAAGCTGTTTGTGTTAAGCGTTTATATGCGATCGGAATTCCAGCAACTTTAAATATGGCACTGCCATCTTTCTTAGTATCTGCTTTAAATGCGATCTTAGCATCATTTTCGCAAACATATGTTGTTGTGCTTGGTGTTTATTACAAATTACAAACATTCTTATATCTAACAGCAAATGGAATGATCCAGGGAATGCGTCCGATCATGAGTTATAATTATGGAGCAAAGGAATCAGCTCGTGTTCGTAAGATTTATCTTATGACGTTTGAGATTGTTGTTGGAATCATGGCTGTTGGAACGGTTATTTGTTTTGTGATGCCACAGACACTGATGAGTATGTTTACAAGTAATCCTGAAACATTGACAGAAGGTGCGATCGCACTCCGTATTATCTGTGCAGGATTTATAGCTTCTTCCGTTTCTGTTGTTTCTGCAGGTGCGTTTGAAGCATTAGGAAAAGGTATCCAGTCTTTTCTGATTTCATTTTTACGTTATGTTGTAGTGATCATTCCTGCTGCATTTGTATTAAGCAAAACAGTTGGAGTGCATGGTGTATGGCATGCTTTCTGGATTGCTGAAATCATTACAGCTGTAATAGCTTTTATTCTTTATTACCAGTTGATCGGAAAATCAGGAAAAAATGACTAAATTTTGACAGATTGTAAAGAAACGCTTACAATAAACAAAAAGAAAAAAGGAGAGTAAAATTTATGGGACATATATCAACCGTTGAAGTTCGTTATGCAGAAACAGATCAGATGGGAATTGCTCATCACAGCAACTATGCCGTCTGGTTTGAAGTTGCCAGAACTGATTTTATCAAGGCTGCTGGCATTTCTTATACAGATGTAGAAAAAGAAGGAATCATCACTCCATTAACGAGTCTTGAATGTAAATACAAAAAAGCAGCTTTCTATGAAGACCAGTTACAGATTCATGCAAGTCTTACAAAGCTGTCTCCGGTTCGTCTAGAATTTTCTTATAAGGTTACAAGAGATGGGGACCTGATCGCTACTGGAAAAACAACGCATGGTATGGTGACAAAAGATTTAAAACCGATCAACGTAAAAAAAGAACATCCGGAAATTTACCGAATGTTCGAAAATGCTTTGGATTAAAGATAACTTAACTGCTCAATTAGAATTAACCGCATTAGTTGATGTGGGAATGTCATTCTACTGAAACTTAATTTTAATTTTCCTTTGGATACAACCTTTGGTGATAATCCGAGGGAACCACCAATAATAAATGTAATATTGTTTATGGACTCCTTGTTCCACTGATCCCATTTCTTCTGGAATTGTTCGGTGGAGTAAGGAGTTCCTTCTATACAGAGAGGAATTACGAAAGATCCTTCTGGAATCTTATCAAGAATTCTTTGACCTTCAATTTCTTTAATCTTTGATTCCTCTTTGTCACTGGCATTATCTGGTGTTTTCTCATCAGGGAGTTCTATGATCTCAAAATTATATTTTTTACGGATGATCTTTGTGTAATGATCGATCAGTTCTCTTAAATATGTTTCTTTGATTTTTCCGACACAGATCATTTGGATTTTCATGTGTTTCGATACCTTTCTTTATAACTTAATCAGCAATTCCCAATAGCCTTTGTGACTGCTGCCAATTCGTCTAATTGCCTCTTGTTTTTTCATCTTATTTAAATAATATTTTACTCTATCCACTGTCCATCCTAATTCCATTGCTATTTCTTTCTGACTTAATGCTGGATTATTTTGAATCACTTGTAAAATTTCGTGATCATTTTTGGTTAATTTTATCGTAGTTTGGGTAGTAATTTGGGTAGTAGTTTGGGTAGTAGTTTGGGTAGTAGTTTGGGTAGTAGTTTGGGTAGTAGTTTGGGTAGTTTTTGATTTTTCTTCTCTTCGATACATATTCACTCTAAAATCACCATCAAAATCAATTAATTCTGGTTTTTTTAGACCATATTCTTTACATTCCCTAAGAATTCTTGGTATTCCGGTTCCCCATTTTTCGATAATTTTCATATACGCAAATGCATTGGCTATCGCTGGATTTCTTAGTCTTGAATACCCTTCAATCATTTTCTTTATTGATACCGTATTTAAAAGCATACCAGGTGATGTTACCTCTAACCGATCATCAAATATCGCTACCTGTATATTACCTGGTTCCAGATAATTACGATGAGCAACTGCATTGGCTATTAGTTCCCTTACACTATTTATTGGAAGTTCATAAACATCTTGCCGATATATTCCTTTAATCTGCATACCCATATTAATCTTTTCTAACACATACTGAAAAGCTAATTGTACCTGATCTTGAATCGGTCCGCTGAACTCTCTGCGATCCACAAAATAAGCTCTTGTTTTCCCTTTAAATACTGCACATTGAATTGTTGGTTGAATTTGCATTTTCCCTGTCAATAATGCATAAGCATTGGTAGGAATAATTTTCCCATTATCTTCTTTCAAAATTCCCCACGTAATCAATATATTCTTTGTAACATCACGTATTGCTGCTTTCTCTTCATCATTCCATGTATTTTCAATTGCTATTTTTTTCATTTTGTCACATAAATCTTTTATGTCATCTTCATTAATTTCAAGATATTCACATGGCTCATTATCAAAATATCTATTTTGACCTTCCAGAATTAATTCTTTCAGCATATATCCTTCCGCATGTCTTGATGTACCAGCTACACGTACATAGGTTCCATCTACAAGTCCTTTGTTTTTTATATAATATGGACGCATCGGTCCCGGATGAATCTCTACTACTATAATCGTCTTGTCATCAATTGATTGCAACGTTACATCTGGATAAATTTTAGGCTCACAGCTATCTGAAATAGCATTTGTAATAGAATCCATTGTCTGAAAAATCGTATCAGGATTCATACCAACGATATTTAATGTCTTGTCATCAACACCAAAAACAATACGTCCTCCTCTGCCATTTGCAAAAGCTACTACTGTTTTCATATATTTTTCACTTTTTTTGGGCATTTCAACTTTATATTCAATATTTATTGACTCTCCTGAAAACAATTTATTTTTCAATATAACTTCTCCTATCATTATGCATTAAAAATATACTTAATACTATATAAATATGTTTTGAATCATATCATACAATTTTGACATTTACAATATAATTTTCTCATCTTACATAAAAGTGTAGCACATTTCCATAACCCCATCAAACTTCACTCATACAATGACAAGAACCCTCTTTTCATCTACAATAGATACCTTATTGCAAAAAACATTTTTATGTACTAAAATTGAAATAATAAAATTATTAAACGAGGTAACTAACAATGATTGAAATCCGAAAATTTGAACCCGATGATACAGATGCAGCAGTCAAGATCTGGAACGAAGTTGTTGACGACGGCATTGCCTTTCCTCAGTTAGATGACTTAGATCATGAAAGTGGTCTTGCTTTCTTTGAAGAACAGACATATACCGGGATCGCTGTTGATTCTGATACAAATGAAATTGTCGGACTTTATATTTTACATCCAAATAATATTGGAAGATGCGGCCATATCTGTAATGCAAGTTATGCGGTTTCTTCTGCTCACAGAGGAAAACAGATTGGTGAATTCTTGGTCACTGACTGTATAAAACGCGCTCCTGAATTTGATTTTAAGATCCTTCAGTTTAATGCAGTTGTTGCAAGTAATAAGGCAGCTTTACATCTATACAAAAAACTTGGATTTATCCAGCTTGGTATCATTCCAAAAGGATTTTTATTAAAAGATGGCACTTATGAAGATATCATTCCTCATTATCTAACTTTGATCCATTCCTGATCTTCTTTTTTCTCAAAGCTGCCATCCCCGATTTCTAATGCAGATTTTGCTAACATATCAGCATAATCATTATATTTATCATTAGAATGTCCTTTCACTTTCACGAACTTGATCTGCACATACTGTTTCATTTCTTCATAAATTCGCTGGTAAGCCTGTGTTCCTTCTTTTTTCGCTGCCCATTCTCCTGTGCACCATTTCTGTATCCCTTCATAATCATAATGAATCGCCAGCTTTTTATAGCCATTTTCTTTTGCAAAACGCATGGCCGCTTCAGAACCTTTGATCTCGCCTGCCACATTGCGCATGGTTGCTAATTCTTTATCCGCATAAGGATATGCAAAATAACGTTCTACCCCATCATGCATTAATACCATACCATAAGAAAATCTCTTCTGAGAATGATCATAACTTCCATCAACATATGCAACTAATGTATCTTCATCAATCTGCATCAATTCATTTGCATCGGGATTTAAGAACGCTTCTGCTTCTGCCTTTGTCTTAAATCCTTTGTATCTTGCATTTGGGAATCCCATGACCTGTGCTTTACATGCATCCCATGACATATAAATTCCTGGTTTTCTTCCTTTTTTTACTGCGTAAAATTTTCCTGCCATATATTTCCTCTTATTTCTTTAATAGTCTTAATCCTTATATTATAATTTTCTTTGAAAAGAAAAAATCCTGCATTGCAGGATTTTCCCTAACCTTATGATTCTAGTCGTTATCTCTTCCACCAAATAAAATGATCAGACGAAGCAAGCTCAGAAGTGCTGATGCTGCACCTGCTACATATGTCAGTGCAGCTGCTGATAAAACCTTCCTTGTCTGCCCCACTTCATCTTCGTACATGATCCCTGTACTTCCAAGAATTCGTAACGCTCTTGAAGAGGCATTAAATTCCACCGGAAGTGTTACTAATTGAAAGATCACCGCTAATGAAAATAATAAAATTCCAACATTCAATAATGTCTGATTCATTCCAAGGATCACCCCACCTAGAATAAACAACCAGGAAAGATTGGATCCAAGATTCACAGCTGGAACCATAGCCCCACGGATCTTCAATGGTGCATATCCTTGCTGATGCTGTACAGCGTGCCCACACTCATGGGCTGCAACACCGATCGCTGCGATCGAATCAGATCCATAAGTTGCATCTGATAATCTTAATACTTTATTCTTTGGATCATAATGATCTGTAAGATTCCCGCTGACACGTTCTACCGAAACATCGTAAATTCCTGCCTGGTTTAAAATACGTTCAGCAGCCTGAGAACCCGTCAGTCCGCAATGACAACGGACTCTTGAATATCTTCGAAACGTTGAATTCATCTTGGAAGATGCGATCATCGTGATGATCACTCCGATGATGATCAAAATATACGTTGGGTCAAAATAATAACCATAACCGTATGGATACATAAATATCTCCCTTCTTTCTCTGTAACATGTAGATGATTATATCGTTCCTCCTACATGAAATCAAGGCAGTTTAGAAATATTTTATAATCATTTTATTGAATGATTAATTCTTCATATTTTTATAACAAAGAAGCTCTTAATTCGTCTCCTGATTTCGCACTTAAATATGCTGGTGCGATATCAAATACAGTCTTACATCCACTCTGTCCTTCTTTGGAAAGCTTATATGCAGCTCTTGCATATGCAACTAAAACACTTGATGTAAATTCTGGATTAGAATCTAATTTTAAGCTGTACTCAATGATATGTTTGTTTTCTTTTTCCCATCCTGTACATCCACTTCTTAATACAAATCCACCATGAGGGATCTTGCTGTGATCACGATCTAATTCTTCCTGGCTGATGAAATGTACAGTTGTATCATAGTCTGAGAAATAGTTCGGCATTGTCTTGATCTCTTCTTCAACTTTCTTCGCATCTGCACCTTCTTCAAGTACTACAAAGCATTCTCTTGTATGCTTCTGTCTTGTTGTAAGTTCTGGATCTTCCCCATTACGAACTGCTTCTAAAGCTGCTTCTACAGGAATTGTGTACTGTTTACCATCTTTGACACCTTCCACACGACGGATCGCATCAGAGTGTCCCTGGCTGACTCCTTTTCCCCAGAATGTATAATCTTTTCCTTCTGGAAGGATTGCGTTTGCATACATTCTATTTAAAGAGAACATTCCTGGATCCCAACCTACAGAGATGATTCCAACATGTCCATATTCTTTCGCTGCTTTATCTACATTTGCAAAATGTTCTGGAATTCTTGCGTGTGTATCAAAGCTGTCTACTACGTTAAATAATTTGGCATATTCTGGTGTCTGAACAGGAAGGTCTGTTGCACTTCCTCCACATAACATCAAAACATCAATCTTATCTTTCCACTCTTCTACATCTTTGACATTACATACAGCTGCACCTTCTGTTAAAATGCTGACTGTCGCTGGATCTCTTCTTGTAAATACAGCTACAAGCTCCAAATCGTCATTCTGTTTGATCGCGCATTCAATTCCGCGTCCAAGGTTACCATAACCCATAATACCAATTCTAATCATTGATTTTCTCCTTTTTGACTTTATTAAACATAGTATATCATTTCTGTGTTTTGCGTTCAATGTATTCTTTTTATGATTTTTTTGCTATAATGATCTTAAAAATTCCCGATGATTCCTGATCCTTCGGGAATATTCTAACAGAAATGAGGAATTTTATCATGTCATTTACCGGCATTTTCAAAGCAAAAAACGGCATTGTCGCTGTCGTTGATTCAAAGGCATCCAGAGTAGAAAATGGGCAATCTTATGAAGACGTTCACAGGAATCCAGAAAAGCTCTTTGTATTCCAAAACGGAATTGCAACAACTTTTGGTGCTAACCAGATTTTAGTCCAGAATCCTTTTGAATTTTCCTCAAAAGTCATTGCCATCGAAGATCTGGTTTATGAATATCTACATTTAAAGAATATCTTAGATGCTTCTTTCTTCCAATCTCTGCTTGTAAAAATGACATCCAACCCAGCCAATACAGAACCTGTAAACTTTCTGGTTGGACGCAAAATCCGTCAAGAAGAATACATCTTAGAACATCATCAAGTACGTTATTGCGCCTACGCACAACGGCTCGCAACCCCAATGGAACATTTCTTTACTGGCGGAGATGAAAAATATCGGGAACACTTTGATAACCTTCCATATCTTTCACAGATCACCTCTGTTGATATATTGCAGAAAACTGTTGCAAAAGAATTGGATGGATTGATTCAATATTATGACCAGCAATCCGAATATAATCCTGTAGGAAAGCCTGTGAAATCTTATGTTTTAAGATAATGCTACTTTATAGTTTTATCTTCGAAAAAGCCTCCGCAAATGCATTATTGATCGGCTCCTGTGCTTCTTTTTGCTGTTTTTTCAAATATCTGTTCACTTCTTTTTTACTCATTCCAGAACCTTGTTTTTCTTTTCTTTGTTTAAATGCAGACAGTTTTTCTTTATACCCGCAAACACATACAAACTTCTGTCCTTCACCTTCTCCAACCATCTCCATCTTCTTATGGCATACTGGACATCTGGCGTTTGTGATCCTTGAAATCGTCTTTTTATATCCGCAGGTACGATCCTGACATACCAGACGTTTTCCGTGTTTTCCATTGACTTCCAATAAAAATTTTCCACATTCCGGACAACGGTGTCTTGTAACATTATCATGTCTAAATTTACCATCCGATGTTTTAATATCATTGATCAATGCCTGTGTATAGTCTGAGATTTCTCTCATAAATTTCTGATCATTTTGTTTTCCTTTAGAGATTGCTGTCAGTTTCTTCTCCCAGTCGGCGGTTAACTCTGCTTTTTTTAGATCTTCTGGAACAAGTTCTAACAATTGTTTTCCTTTGGATGTGATATGGATTTCATTTCCTTTTTTCTCAAGAAGATAACTGTTAAATAACTTATCAATGATATCGGCTCTTGTCGCAACCGTTCCAAGTCCTTTTTTATCCATCTGATCGATCAATGTTCCTTCTGTGTAACGCCCTGGTGGATTCGTTGTTCCTTCTGTCATGGAAATCGTTCCAACCGGATATTCTTTTCCTTTGACTGGGATATTTCCTGCTTTGATCGTGTCTTTTGTTTGAGTTTCCTCTTCGTAGAGTTCTCTCCATCCCAGCTGTTTGATATTCTCTGCTTTTGCACGGAAAAGTTCTCCATTTATGCTTGCTTTCACAGAGAGTTGTTCAGAAATTGCTGGTGCTGATAAAACAGCTAAAAATCTTGCAACAACCATATCATAGATCTTTCGTTCATCGGAACTAAAACTTGTCAAGGATGCATACTGCTCTGTTGGAATGATCGCATGATGGTCAGATACTTTTTTATCATTGATAAAACGGCTGCTTGCTTTGATTTCTTTTCTTAATAACGTTGCTGCTGCCTTTTTATATGATCCATTCTGACATGCTTTGATCCTGTCTTTTAATGTATCTGTCATGTCATTGGTCAAATATCTGGAATCTGTTCTTGGATATGTCAATACTTTGTGATGCTCATAAAGACTCTGCATGATATTTAATGTCTGTTTTGGTGAAAAGCCGTAACGTTTACTCGCTTCTTTCTGCAAAGTTGTCAGATCATAAAGTTCTGGAGCATAGTTCTTTTTCTCTTTTTTTGAAACCTCCGTGATTACAAGATCATGACCTCTTAATTTCTTACCAAGTTCCTCTGCCCATTTCTTATCAGAAATTCTCTGATTTCCTTTCTGATTCTCCCATGTGAAATTCATTCCTGTTGCAAAAATCTTATAACCGTAATATTTCTGCGGTTTGAAACTCTTAATTTCCTGCTCTCGGTTCATGATCATTGCCAAAGTTGGGGTCTGCACACGCCCACAAGATAACTGAGCATTGTATTTACATGTCAAAGCTCTTGTCGCATTGATCCCGACTAACCAGTCTGCTTCAGCTCTTGATCTTGCTGCACGGAAGAGATCATCATATTCTTTTCCCGGTTTTAAATGTGCAAAACCATCTTTGATCGCTTTGTCTGTTACCGAAGATATCCACAAACGGTAGATTGGTTTCTTATTTCCAGACATCTGTAAGATCCATCTGGCAACTAATTCTCCTTCTCTTCCTGCATCAGTTGCAATGATCACATCTTTGATATCATTTCGAAGGAGTAATTTCTTTACTGTCTGGAATTGTTTGGATGTCTTCTTTAACACTGTTAATTTCCAATGTTTTGGCATCATTGGAAGGACATCCATATTCCACTCTTTGTATTCCTTTCCATACTGCTCAGGATCCGCCAAAGATACTAAATGCCCTAATGCCCACGTTACAATATGATCGTTTCCTTCGATATAACTATGCGTTTCCTTCTTACAACCAAGAACTCTCGCAATATCACGCCCAACCGAAGGCTTTTCTGCTAATACTAATCGTTTCATTTTATTATTTAAACCTTTCTAAAATTGTCATCTCAAATTTATTATCCCGACCATTTTAACATATTTTGTGGTATACTGGAATAAAGATATTTTATCGTATTTTTACAGAATTGAGGTATTTACATATGAAATTAATGATCGCATCCGATATTCACGGATCTGCTTTTTACTGTAAACAATTAATCGAAGCATATAAACAAGAACAGCCTGATAAACTACTTCTTTTAGGAGATTTACTTTATCATGGCCCAAGAAATGACCTTCCTAAAGATTACGCACCAAAACAAGTCATCGAAATGCTAAACGCTATCAGCGACCAATTGATCTGTGTCAGAGGAAACTGCGAAGCCGAAGTCGACCAGATGGTACTAAACTTCCCTGTCCTAAGCGAATCCTGCATCCTATACATCGATGGACAAACCATCTACGCAACCCACGGGCACATAAACTCTCCAGCAAATCCTCCAAAATTACATAAAGGAGATATTCTGTTGACTGGCCATACCCATATCCCAGCCTGGGAAGAATATGATAACTTTTTATATTTAAATCCAGGATCTGTGTCTATTCCAAAAGAAGGATCCGAACATGGGTATATGATTTACGAAGATAAGACGTTTTTATGGAAAACTTTAAAAGGTGATGTGTATCATACACTTTAGTTCCTTTTAAAATTAAAAAAGCGAAGTGCTTCCTATAATGGCACTTCGCTAAAAGCCTAATCGGGTTGAGCATAAAAGCTTGATTAGGTCTATATATATTTTATGCAACGTAGATTACTTTATGCGTTTAAATGTTCTATTCTCGAATTATGTGCACACATATTGCGTAATATAGAAATTCCTTGAACCAAAGATGTAAACATTTTCTGCGAGGGTCTTACCAGATTTCCTTTTTTAGATACATATTTATAGTTATTTGCTAAAATTACATATGCACTATCTTATATATGTTTTATTATATTTGTCAAGATAGTAATTTTATTTTGTTTTCTTCGGCAACACCAAACTAAGTATCAATGACACTACGAATACGCCCGCAACCGCATTCCCATTAAAGATATCTCCAACCTCTTTCGGAAATGCCGCAAAAAAGTTCCCTGATGTCTGTGTTAGTCCAACTCCAATACAAAATGCTAAAGATACGATTACCATCGTGCGGTCATCAAACTCACATTCTTTTAACATCTTGATTCCTTCATACATGATAGAACCAAACATCATAACCGTACATCCACCAAGCACTGCCTGTGGAAGAGAGTTAAAGAATGCTCCAAGTGGTGGAAATAATGACGCTAAAATTAAGATCAGTGCTCCCATTAAGATTGTAAATCGATTGATAACTCCTGTCATTGTGACAAGTCCGACATTCTGGCTAAACGATGTTAACGGAAGACAGCCAAAGCATCCGGAAATTGCACTGGAGAATCCATCAACTGCCAGTGATCCCTGTAATTCTTCCATCTCAATGTCTCTCCCGATCGCACCTGTGCAAATAGCCGTCGTAGCACCTGTCGTTTCTGCGGCTGATACAAGGAATACGATCGCAATCGTAAAGAATGCCCCAAGATCAAATACTGGTTTATGACTTGTAAAGAATACAAGCTTTGGGATACTTACAACTCCAACCTGAGCGATCGTTTTTGAAATTCCAGAAAAATCAACAAGGGGCGCAATCCCTACAACGGTAAAGATAACAGAAAGCAGATATCCTAAGATCAGTCCAACTAATACATTTAAGTTTTTATATACACCTTTTAAAATATATCTGGCTGCAAGGCACACGATCAATGTAAATGCTCCAATAAAAAGATGATACCATGCTCCAAAATCTTTGGCTCCATCTCCGCCACCCCAGGAATTCATTCCAACAGATAGTAATGATAGTCCAATCGCGATAACAACACAAGCTGAAACAACGGGTGTTAAAAAACGCTTCCAGTATCTCGCACTTAAACCTACGATTCCTTCAAAGATACCTCCGGCAATGACGGCTCCAACCATTCCTTCATATCCAAGATCTGGATTTGTACAGATCATTAATAGACTTCCAAGGAAAGTAAAGCTGACTCCCATAACGATCGGAAGCCTTGATCCGATCTTCCAGATCGGATATAACTGAAGACATGTACCAATTCCTGCAACAAACATCGCGCATTGTAATAACTGCGTGATCTCTGCTCCTGTCAAATGATCGTTCGTTCCATGTACAAATGCCGCACTACACACGATCAGTACTGGTGCAAGATTGGATACAAACATTGCCAGCACATGCTGCAGACCAAATGGAATTGCCTTGGATAATGGAACTCTGCCATTCAGCTTGTAAATATTGTCTGCACTGACATTCTGATTCTGATTTTCCATATAAATTTTAATCCTCTTTTTCTTTCTTAACCTTTAATGATATCATCGATCGTGTCAAACGGGATTCCTTCATTTTCCCCATTGTCTTTATGCACATGTACAATATCATCTTCTTCTAAGCATCTTGCAAATTCAATCTGCATAAAAATACCTTTGATCTCCCTTCCATTTAATGTCTTTACGATCACATGATCATTTTGTGAAACAAAAAGTTCTTCCTCATTCCCAGCTTCATCTTGTTTTACCAATTTCACTCCTGGTAATACATTTGTAAATTCCATAAAAGTTGCTCCTTTATCTTATAATTTTAGAAAAAATTTCATCAATTGTTCTTTAGCTTTGTTATATGGCATATAACGAACTGGAATATCAATCTTATCTGATTTCTTTATGATACTCTTTTCATGCGTAAATGTATCAAAACTTTTCTTCCCATGATAAGACCCCATTCCGCTATTCCCAACTCCTCCAAATCCTAGATATGAAGTTGCAAGGTGGATGATCGTATCATTGATACAGCCACCGCCAAAAGACAACTGTGAAAGTACATCTTGTTCTACTTTATCATTTTCTGTAAATAAATACAATGCCAAAGGTTTGTTATGATCTCTGATATACGAAACTGCATCTTCTAATTTGTCATATGTCATTATAGGAAGTAATGGACCAAAAATCTCTTCCTGCATCACCGTGGATTCTTCTTTTACATTCACAAGTATCGTTGGGGCGATCTTTCGAAGTCTTATATCTCCATAACCGCCTTCAACGATCTTTTCATGTTTCATCAATTCCATAATGCGCTGATAATGTCTCGGATTTATCATAGATGAATAATCTTTATTCGACAAAGGATGTTCCCCGATCATTTTATTGATCCAGTATTTTAAGTAGAAGATCAGTTCACTTTCTGCTTTTTTATCTACGAAAATGTAATCTGGCGCAACACAGGTCTGCCCACTGTTTAAAAATTTTCCAAAAACAATTCGTTTTGCTGCCAACTTAATATTGGCACTTTCTTCTACAATGCATGGACTTTTTCCACCTAATTCCAAAGTCACTGGTGTTAAATGTCTCGATGCTTTTTCCATCACGATCTTTCCAACTCGTTCTCCACCAGTATAGAAAATATGATCAAATGACTGTTCCAGAAGTTTTTCACTGATTTCTACTCCTCCATTGATCACAGCAACGTAATGAGAAGGGAAAACTTCTCCAATCATCTTCTTTAAAAGACTGGCACAATGTGGTGCGTGTTCAGATGGTTTTAAAACACAACAATTTCCTGCTGCAATCGCTCCGATCAACGGCTGTAAGGATAAAAGAATTGGATAATTCCATGGGGCTATGATCAATACCTTTCCGAGTGGTTCTTTGATCTTATAACTTTGGGATGGAAACTGGGCAAGCGGTGTTTTTACCTGCTCTGTTTTCATCCATTTTTTTAGATGCTTCTTTGCATAAGAAAGTTCACTTTTTACCATGCCAATCTCTGCCATATAGGACTCAAAAGATGATTTCCCTAAATCTTTATATAATGCATGTTCCATATCTTCTTCATGTTGTTTGATTGCACATTCCAAGCGCAATAATGCTTTCTTTCGAAATTCGTATTTCTTTGTCTTCTGACTTTGAAAAAAATGTTCTTGTCTTTCTAACATTTGATTGATTTCCATGATAACCTATCCTTTCTTTCTCTACCTTCACCGCGTTTTATCTTAATTTTACCATATATAGTAAACTACCGCCTCTCTTTTTTATTTATTGCCACTTTTTAAGAAATTCGCTATAATAAATTTGTTTTACAACAACCATATCTTTACAACGAAAGGATTTATACATACATGAAACGTAATATCAGATTAACAATTGAATATGATGGTTCCCGCTATCAGGGTTGGCAGAGGCTTGGCGGTGATTCCAATGCGAATACGATTCAAGGAAAATTAGAGTCTGTTTTATCAAAAATGACTGGAGAAGATGTCAATATCAATGGATCTGGCCGTACCGATGCTGGTGTTCATGCTTATGGTCAGGTTGCCAATTTCCATACAGACTGTATGATGTCTGTTAATGAGATCAAAGACTATCTTACCAAATATCTTCCATCTGATATCGGTATTGTGGAAGTTTCTGAAGCTTCCGAACGTTTTCACAGTCGTTTAAATGCGAAAGAGAAAACTTATCTTTACCGAATTGCAATTCCTGGTGTATCGAATGTTTTTGAACGTAAATACCTTTGGTATTTCCCGGAAACTTTGGATATCAAAAAGATGGAAGAAGCTGCATCATTACTGATCGGAACGCATGATTTTAAAGGATTTTCTTCAATTAAGAAAACGAAAAAATCTACCGTCCGTAGTATCTATAACATCGAGATCAAAAAGACAAAAAAAGAAATCCAGATCTCTTATACAGGAAATGGCTTCCTTCATAACATGGTCCGGATTCTTACTGGAACTTTAGTAGAAGTTGGATGTGGAAAAATAAAACCAGAGGATATTACAAAAGCACTGAAAAGTACAAAAAGAAGCGATGCAGGGATTACTGCACCGCCTCAAGGGTTATTTCTGGTTTCTGTGGAGTATTAAGATCTAATCTTATTCTCCCCAGACTTCCTCAGCAATTTCTTTCACTAATTTTAGTTTTGCCCACTGTTCTTCTTCTGTTAATTTATTACCGATTGCACAAGAAGCAAATCCACACTGTGGGCTTAGGCATAGTCTTTCCAAAGGAATGTATTTTGCTGCCTGTCTGATTCTGTTGATCACTTTTTCTTTGTCTTCAAGATCTGGTTTCTTTGTCGTGATCAGACCAAGGACAACTTTCTTGTCTTCTGATACTTTCTTAAGTGGTGCAAATCCTCCAGATCTTTCATCATCATATTCAAGGAAAAGTGCATCAACATTTTCTTTTGCAAATACATAGTCTGCAACTGTATCATATGGACCACTTGTGAAGAATGTAGAATGATAATTTCCACGACAGATATGGGATGTAATTACCATATCTTCTGGTCTTCCTTCTAATGCAAGGTTGTTCACAGTAAGCAGCTGTTTCTTCACATCTTCAAGATCAATTCCTAATGCTTTATATCTTTGTTTCGCAGCATCTCCCACGATCGCTCCCCAAGTACAGTCATCTAACTGAAGATTACGGCATCCTGCCTTATAGAACTGTTTGATCACATCCTGATATGCAACACCAATATCCTGAATCAATTCTTCATTTGTCGCATAATATTTTCTTGTCGTTTCAATGTTTGTTGGAACGATCATTTGCTGAAACATCTGTGCTGGTGCAGGAATTGTATATTTTGCAATTGTATTTTCATCTTCAAACTGTTTTAAATATTTAAAATACTCTACAAATGGATGCTTTTTCGCTTTGATCTTTCCTACCAGATAAGTGTCTTCTAAAGAAGCTAATTCTCCATCGAACTGTACTCCACTTCCTGTCTGTTCATGTGCTACACCCTCAAATCCCCACATAAAATCTAAATGCCAGTAAGTTCTTCTGAACTCTCCGTCCGTAATCACATGATATCCTAATTCTTTTTGTTTTGCTACTAATTTTGCGATCTCTTCATTTACGATGTTATCGTATACTTCTTTTGTGATCTTGTTTTCGTTATATTGTGTTGTTGCTTTCTTTAATTCTTCTGTTCTTAAAAAGCTTCCTACATAATCATATCGAAATGGCTCTTGTAATTTACTCATTTTCTGTCGTCTCCTTTTTGCCTTGTTTTTTAAGTTGTATATAGTATATCATTTCAAAATCATCTTTTAAAATATATATATTTAGCGGTTTGTCATAGTTTTAAGTTATAGCAACGGAGTACCTAGGAATTAAAGTAAATTACATTTTATACAGGGTATGCTTCTTCATTTCCTTCTGTAACATCAACTTTCTTTTCCTGTGCATCGCGATATTTAAAATACTCTGTAGCAACCTGAGGGAATAAAGCATAACTTAATACATCTTCATCCTGTTCTTTATAAGCTGCTACCTCCTTTTCTTGTTCTTTTGTATTTTAATTCTATCGTGGTATTTCATCGGAATTTCCTATGATATAAAGTTAAAAAAGGGCCTGCCTATCCTACGGATATGCAGACCCTTTTGTCATGCTTTACTTTAAAAATATATGATCTAAAATTAAAATAATCCTTCTTCATTAAAATAATCAATTCTCATCGCATGACGCACATCTTTCATTGTTTCCTGTGCTTTTGCTCTTGCGGCTTTTGTTCCCTGCTGAAGAATCTCTGCAACTTCTGGAAGTTTTGCTTCCCACATCTTTCTTCTCTCGCGGATTGGTTCTAATTCTGCCTGAAGTACTTTGTTTAAGAACTTCTTCACTTTGACATCTCCAAGTCCTCCACGCTGATAATGGGCTTTTAATTCATCTAAGTTATTGTATTCTGGCCAGAACTCTTCAAAGTATTCTGGTTTACAGAACGCATCTAAGTAGATAAATACTGGATTACCTTCTACCTGTCCTGGATCTTCAACCCTTAAATGATTTGGATCTGTAAACATGGACATTACTTTCTTCTTGATATCCTGTGGTTCATCAGATAAGTAAATACAGTTTCCAAGAGATTTACTCATCTTCGCTTTTCCGTCGATTCCTGGAAGTCTTAAACATGCCTGATTGTCTGGCAGTACGATCTGTGGGTCTGTTAATGTCTCTCCATATACAGAGTTAAACTTGTGTACGATCTCTTTGCACTGCTCTACCATTGGCATCTGATCTTCTCCTGCTGGTACGACCGTTGCTCTAAATGCAGTGATATCTGCTGCCTGACTGATCGGATATGTGAAAAATCCAACTGGAATGCTTGCTTCAAAATTCTTCTGTTTGATCTCTGCTTTTACTGTTGGGTTACGCTGCACTCTTGCAACTGTAACTAAGTTCATATAGTAGAAAGACAGTTCTGTAAGTTCTGGTACCATAGACTGAATAAAGATATTGACTTTCTCTGGATCTAACCCACATGCAAGATAATCAAGTGCTACCTGCATAATGTTCTGTCTTACTTTCTCTGGATGTTCTGCATTATCTGTTAATGCCTGGGCATCAGCGATCATGATATAAATTTCGTCGAATTTACCAGAATTCTGCAGTCTCACTCGTTCTTTTAAAGATCCTACATAATGTCCAACATGCAGTCGTCCCGTTGGTCTGTCTCCTGTTAATATTACCTGTTTCATTATTTTCTCCTTTTCCGCTTTCCGTATAGACTTTGTACGTCTTCTCTTATGATCTATACTCTTATGTTTTATTGTAAAATCAAATGCGTAAAGTGTCAATATTTCATTGTGAAAAGATTTTTGTGTGTCCGCACTAGAAAGACATTCATTTCCGTAAAAAAGACATTTTGTATTGACTTAAGGAATAAAAGTAAATATAATGAATAAGATTGATTCTTTATTTTTAAGAAAATATGATGTAAGTATCAAAATATCACTTAAAAATAAAAAAATAATGAAAGAAGGAATTTTTAAAATGAAAAACTTATTACAAAAGTGGAATAGCTTAAGTCTGATCGTAAGAATCTTAATCGGTCTGATCATCGGTGCTATTCTTGGTGTAGCTGCTCCAAAAGCAACAGGGCTTGCTCTACTTGGAGATTTATTTGTTGGTGCTCTTCGTGCTGTAGCCCCAATCCTTGTATTTGTACTTGTCATTGCTTCTTTAGCAAATTCTAAGAGCAACGGTGCAAAAAATATGCGTATTGTTATCATCCTTTATATGCTAACAACATTTATTGGTGCTGTTGTCGCAGTATGCGGAAGTTTTCTCTTTCCAATCACATTACGTCTTGGAAAAGCTGCTACATCTGAAGCCGCTCCTCCAACGGGTGTGTTAGAAGTATTAAAGAACTTATTAATGAATATCGTATCAAACCCTGTTGATTCCCTTGTAAAGGCAAACTACATCGGTATCCTTGCATGGGCTGTTGTTTTTGGACTTGCATTAAAAGCTGCAACTCCTGGAACTAAAAAAGCTCTTCATGATATCTCTGCTGCAGTTACAAAAGCTGTACACTGGATCATCAACTGTGCTCCATTTGGTATTCTTGGACTTGTATATAACACTGTATCTACAAACGGATTAAGCATCTTTACTGATTATGGTAAACTTCTTGCCCTATTAGTTGGATGTATGTTATTTACTGTATTTGTAACAAACCCAATCATCGTATTTAGTATGCTTCGCAGAAACCCATATCCACTGATCTTAAAATGCTTAAAAGAAAGTGGTTTAACAGCATTCTTTACAAGAAGTTCTGCTGCAAATATTCCTATGAACATGGCTCTTTGCGAAAAACTGGGATTAAATGAAGATAACTATTCTGTATCTATCCCTCTTGGTTCTACGATCAACATGGATGGTGCTGCGATCACGATCACAGTTATGTCTCTTGCAGCTGCTCATACAATGGGTATCTCTGTTGATATTCCTACAGCAATCATCTTAAGTGTCTTAGCTGCTGTTTCTGCATGTGGTGCTTCTGGTGTTGCTGGTGGATCCCTGCTGTTGATCCCTCTTGCATGTTCTTTATTTGGTATCTCAAATGATGTTGCCATGCAGGTTGTTGGTGTTGGATTCATCATCGGAGTAGTACAGGATTCTGTTGAAACTTGCTTAAACTCTTCTTCTGATGTATTACTTACAGCAACTGCTGAGTTATATCAGAGAAGAAAAGCTGGGGAAGATATTGTATTGATCCCTAATAAATAAAAGTTGTGGAAATATAAAAAAATAGGTTATTTAGCTTGGACCCACTCTCGTTCAGATTCGCGCGTAGCGGACACTAAATTCGACAGCGACGATCTTATCGTCACTGCTCATTAAGTGCCGACGAGCTCATATGCTCCAAGCTAAATAACCTATTTTTTATATTTAAATTTTGTTTATTGGTCAGCTGTAGGTGCGGATGGCTGCTCATGAGTATTAGATTTGATCGATTGTTTCTTTTTCTATCACGATCTTCGGATAATTCTCCAGATAAAATTGTTTCTGATCTGTAAGACATGCGTATTCGTAAGATTCTTTTTTATTCTTATTAAATATTGCGGATCTAATATCTTTAACTGTTCTTCATCTTCTTCCATATAATCTCTTAACATATCAAGCATCTCATTCCTCGACATCACGTCAAGCCCTGCGGTTGGTTCATCTAAGATTAGTAATTTTGCCTTGTGTGAGATCGCTGTGATCAATTTTAATTTGGCTTTCATTCCGAGAGAAAACTGCTCTAGTTTTTTGTCTGCTGACAGTTGATATTTCTCTATATATTTCGTAAATAATTGCTCATCAAATGCTATGTATGTATTTTTTAGAATATCTTTGATATCTTTCACGGTAAGATATTTGCTAAATCCAGAATCTGAAAGTACAACTCCTATCTTCTCTTTGTATAACAGCATTAAACTGTTGTCAACTGTTATATGGTGTTTGTTTTAAAATAAATAAAAAATAGAGTTATTGCATTATCATAATAAAAGTTCAAAAAGAACTATAGATAACGCAATAACTCCATTTTTATGTTTAAATTTTATATAATTTAATAATATTCTTCTACATATTTATCAGCAACTTCTTTATCCAAAGAAAAGTCCTCCATGATATTTTTTATTGTATCTTCTCTTGATGCTTCCATCTTCTTATAAATTTTAATTGCACCCTCTACTCTTCCTTCTATCCTTCCTTTCTCTCTTCCTCTTTCTTCTAATTCTTCTAAGGCCTTGCACATATTCAACTCAACTCCTTCCTGTTCTAATTTCAATGACTCAAATTCCTCTGGAATATCCAACATATCAATCAAAGAACGAGGGCCATCCCATTCATCCTCCCCATAATATATACAAATCGTAACAATCGGATGCAACCGATCTGTCTTTTGAAATTTTGATAAGAATTCATGTTTTGTCTTATAATTCTTATATTTTTTATTTTTAGCTTCCAGTTCCTTATATTCCTTCAAATAACTGAAAGCATCTCCTATCATATGCCTTAATGGCATCGCATAATGTATCTTAGATTGATTTTCAAGTCCCAAAATCACATAATCAACACCATTTGCAGATTTTTTTACAACATCAAAGACCTTCCCCAGTGTTTCTGCATGTCTATTAAATTTTATTAATGATGAAATATCAGTATCCGCTTCTGTCAAATCTTCCGATTTAATTATCTGTTTCTATTTTTATGAATATTCACTACACTTCTGTATTACAATCTAATTTTTCTCATCCATCAATCCAAACTGTATCGTCACACAAGTAGCAATGATCAATCCAAACATATAAAATGAATATTTTAACACATTAAGTGGTGACACATCTGCGAGTGCCGTGATCATTAACATACCTCCATCATGTGGCATCAATGAGATAAATGCACAGGCAAAAATATCTACCAGACTGGCAAGTCTCTTTGGTGCAATCTTGTATTTTTCACCGATTTCTTTTGCGATCGGACAAGTAACAATAATAGCGATCGTGTTATTTACCATTGCCGCGGAAAGAATTCCTGACATCAGCCCGATTCCATATTCTGCACCACGTCTATTCTTGATCTTGCCACTAATCGCTCCTACCAGCCACTCAACTCCGCCATATTCGCGAACAATACCAATGATTCCAGATACCAAGATCGCAACCATACTGATACTAAACATATCACTCATACCATTTCCAATTGCCTGAATCCAGTCAAAGAATCCGCAGCTTCCCACACAAAGTCCGATAATACCTGCAGAGAGGATTCCTACAAAAAGTACAACTGCAACGTTAATCCCCATCAATGCTGCTCCAAGAACGATAAGATATGGAAGGACTTCAATGATATTGTAACTTCCTGCCTTGATTGCTCCACTTCCAGTACCTCCGACCACTGAATAAAGGATCATTGCCACGATCGCAGCCGGTAATGCGATAAAGAAGTTCATCTTAAACTTATCTTTCATCTCAGAACCGCATCCTTCTGCTGCTGAGATCGTTGTATCAGAAATCATGGAAAGGTTATCTCCAAAATAAGAACCTCCGATCACTGCTGCTCCAACGATCGCAACATTTAAGTGTGCTCCCTGTGCCACATTGATCGCGATTGGTGCCATTGCTGCAATGGTTCCCATGGATGTTCCTATCGATGTAGAAATAAAACAGCACATTAAAAATACACCTGGAATCAAAAATGTTACTGGAATCACATGAAGACATAGATTAACAACAGAATCTTTTCCTCCCATTGCCGCTGCTGCTCCCTGAAATCCCCCTGCCATCAGATAGATCAAAACGATCATCATAACTCCAGAATTTCCCATGTTTGTCGTCATAATGTTTAATTTATCTTTTACATCCATACTTCTATTTAAAAGAAGTGCTACCGCACATCCTGCCAAAAGTGCGACATGACGTGGAAATTTTCCAAATGGGTCGTCTGCTCCCATCAAGGTAAATGTAATTCCACATCCTACATAACATACTAGAAATACGATCAGTGGAAGAAAGGCCACAGATCCTAGATTTTTCTTTTGTTTCTCCATTTCTTTTCCTCTCAATCTTAATATATATCCAGATAAATCTGTCTTATTTCTCTGCCAGATGCTTATCCAGTGCATTTTTTAACTGTGTCAGTGCCTGCTCAACCGTCACTCGTGGACACGCAACGTTGAAACGCTCAAACTGTGCTGTCTCTGGTCCAAAGATGATTCCAGAATCCAGCCACAATTTTGCTTCTTCTAACATTAAATGTTCTAATTCTTCATTGCTGAATCCATATCCTGAGAAATCAACCCATACTAAATAAGTCCCTTCTGGTTCTACCATCTTTGCTTTTGGAAAGTTCTCTTTTACATATCGGCTCATATACTTTACGTTTTCATATATATATTCTACCAATTCATCTACCCAGTCAGCACCTTTTGTGTAACATACTTTCACAGCAAGCTGTCCCATTAAGCTTCCCTGACTGTAAGCTGCCTGTGTATTAGCCCATTGATATTTTTTTCTTAATTCCTTGTTTGGAATAATGATATTTGCTGGCTGTAATCCTGCAACATTAAATGTCTTTCCTGGCGAGCTGTAAAGTGCAATGATCTCATGAAATTTTTTATCCAGATTCATACAGCTTGTAAACTCATGTCCTGGAAAAATAAAATCACAATGCATCTCATCAACCATCCAGATTACGTTGTATTTTAAACAGATTTCTGCGACTTTTTCCATTTCTTCTCTTGTCCAGACTCTTCCTACTGGATTGTGTGGGTTGCAGAAGATCAGTGCTTTTACATTTTCTTCTTTGATCATTTGTTCCATTTTTTCAAAATCAATGGAGTAACGATTGTTTTCATAACGAAGCTGACAGTTTACCAGTTTTCTTCCATCATTTTTGATAACTTCACTAAATGGATAGTACACTGGCTGCATAACCATCATGGCATCTCCTTCTTCGGTAAATGCCTTAACACTTGTTCCAAGTGCATAAACGATTCCTGCTCCAAGTGTTACCCATTCTGGTTTGATCGTATATTCGTATCTTGTTGAAAACCAGTGGTTCATTGCATCAAAATATTCATCTAAGGGATCCGTATATCCAAAAATCCCATGATCAATTCTTTTATGAAATTCATCAAGAATCTCATCTGGCAGACGAAAATCCATATCTGCTACCCAAAGAGGAAGCAGGTCATCTCTTCCTTTTCTCTTCATTCCAAAATCGTATTTCAAACAATCTGTTCCATGTCTGTCGATTACTTCGTCAAAATTGTATTTTCCCATTTTCTACTCCTGTGTTGTTTTTTCTGTCTTTTTATACTGGAACATATAATATTTCATTTTTACCACCACAGATCATGCCAAGTGTTGCACTCTGTGCATTCGATAGATCATATTTTTTCCTTGTGATCTCTTTCATCGATGGTGCTTCTTCCATAACAGTTTTTTCTAAGTTTCCTCCACCAATACTTCCAATAATTCCATCTTTTGTGACAAGCATCATACTTCCAACACCTCGTGGAGATGAACCGGATTTCTTTGTGATAATGCACAGCACTCCTGATTCTTTTGTCTCAAAAAGTTCTTTACTCATCGTACTTTCTGTTTCGTGATTTTTGATTGCGATCATCTCTGCTGCGATACTGATTGCAATCTCTTCTGGCGTTCTTGCACCGATCTTTAATCCGATTGGTGCATGGATCGTGCTGATCTGTTCTTCACTGTATCCTTCTTCTTTCATTATCTCGAAGGTTTTTGCAACTTTTCCTTTGCTTCCGATCATTCCAAGATAGAGATATGGTCTTCGTAATACCGTTTCTGCACATAATCTGTCATTTGCATGTCCACGTGTGACAACCACATAAAATGCGTTATCTTGTTCTGGCAAAATATCTTCTATGTCATGAAAATCTCTGCAGTAAACTTCATCTGCTTGTGGTAGTTTCTCTGGATCTGCAAATTCCTCTCTGTCATCGATCATAATCGTGTAGAAATCTAAAAATTTCGCAATCTGGAGTAACTGGATCGCTACATGTCCAGCCCCGAAGATAACTAATTTCGGCTGAATCTTAAACCAATCGTCCTTGATCTGTGCGACATCTTTTTCTTCCTGTAAGAATCTAGCGATCACTCTTTGATATAGTGTATCTGTCTGTCCTGGATATACTTTGATTTTTGTATCTTTATATTGCTCTCTCAATGGTCCTAGATATCCTTTCTTCAGTAATTTTTGTAAATGCAACGGTGTAAGGATCGTATCTTCTTTAATCTCTAAATCCTTATCCGCTAATGAAAGTCTGTGAACAACCTTGCTGGCTGGTTTCCCAAGTGCTGACATTCCGATCACAATATGAATCTCATCGATATTTTCAGGGATCACTGGTTCATAATCCGCTGGAATCTTTGCCGGCATTCCCCTGGAACCATCGGCTTCTATCAGCGTGATATCTGCTTCTTTTACTGCAGTTTCATAGAAATCTTCTGGTAATGGTCCGATCTTTTGTACTAACGAATTTTCTGGCGTCGCAGGCATTCCCGCCATACAATATCCGATTTCATTTAATTGCTTTCGAATATCTTCTATATTTTCAGGGATCACGGTGTCGGATTCCTTTTTCATATGAGTTGTCGTTGTGACAAAGACTTTCTTTCCAAGACTTCTATAATACTGTGCTAACTTATGAACTCTCGTTGTTTTTCCACCGGAACCTGCAACTGCAATGATCATATCTTTTTCCTCTTTATTCTTCTGCAAGAATCTTAACTGCATTTATTATCTGGTTGATTTCTTTCATTGTTGTCTCATGTCCAAAACTGAATCTTACCATTCCCTGCTCTATCGTACCGAAATGTTCATGTACCAATGGTGCACAATGAGCACCTGACCTTGTCTGTATCTGGAAACGTCCCATTAATTCATCACTGACACTTCCAGAATCATATTCTTCCAAATTGATCGAACAAATGGCGGTTTGTTTTGTCAGATCCAATTGATTTTCATGATAAATTTTAATTCCTTGGATCTTCTGAATTTTTTTATAAAATATTTCAATAAGATTCATTTCCTGTTCACGGATCTTATCAATTCCATATGTATTGATAAAATCAATCGCTGCCCCAAGTCCTACGATTCCGATTCCATTTAATGTTCCTGCTTCCAATGCCTGTGGCAGCACTCCTGGCTGTGTTTTCGAAAATGATAAGATTCCTGTTCCACCTGTTTTTAACGGACGGATTTCTACACCTTTTCTAATACAGATTCCCCCGATACCCTGCGGTCCCATCAAGCCTTTATGTCCGGTAAAACATAATATATCGATATTATCTTCCTTCATGGAGATTGGGATCACTCCAGCACTTTGAGCGGTATCAACGACAAATAAAATTCCTTTTTCTCTACAAAGTTTTCCAACACTTTGGATATCAAACATTTCACCTGTCACATTGGATGCATGCGTCATCACGATCATCTTGGTATCTTTTGTGATCGCCTGTTTGATATCCCCCACATCTGGTGAAGTGATCGTTAAGCAAACTCCTTGTCGTTCCATCTCATATAATGGACGAAGAACGCTGTTGTGCTCCATAAACGTTGTGATCACATGATCACCATGATTTAAGCTTCCTTTGATCACTGTGTTTAAGCTTTCTGTAATTCCACTGGTAAATACAACTTGTTCTGCTCCATAGCCGTCAAAAAACTGATCTACTTTCGTACGAACTTCGTAAATCTTTCTTGCAGCATCCAGAGAACTTTCGTTGACACCTCTTCCGCTGTTGCCAAGTGCCAATGCATTCATAACTGCATCCTTGACACACTCTGGTTTCGTGATATGCGTTGCTGCATAATCTGCATAAATTGTTTCTACCTTTTGTTTTTCATGGGTATATATAGGAACATTCAGTTCTTCCTGCTGATCAGAAAGATTATTTTTTAAATATAATAATGCTTCCAAAACACCACCTGCAATGCACCTGGCTTTATCTGAAATTGTAAAGCAGTTATCGTATTCTTCAGCTCTCGGATCGATATCTGCGATCTTAAATCCTTTTGTCACCGGATATCCATCACGAATTAAACCTCTCAGTAATCCATCCATACTTGCAGCTACATCAACAATCGTACCTTCTGGTGTTTCTATCTTTGCTAATAACTGGCCTTTGCTTACCATATCTGTGATATGACAGATATTTCTTAAGATCCCTTTAGCTGGGGAATGGATCACTCGTTCCTTTCCAAAGCCTTTGATCACTCCTGGAATTCCTGTGTTCGGGATCGCACTGCCTTCTTTGATGATCCTTCCAAGCCTGTGTCCACGCATCGTCTCGATCACAACATCGACATCTTCCCCTGCTGTAAATCCAGGTCCTAAAGCAATCGTGATCGGTGCCATATCTCTTGTTGTACCAAGATTTTTCTTCGCAAGAATGGCATCAACAACTGCGATCGGATGCAACTGTTTGATCATCTCTCCATTTGGATCGATCATTAATGCCGGATTCCCTGCTTTCATGATCTGTTCTGCTTCTTTGATATCATGTGCAAGATGGCAGGTCATATCCTCAACCTGCCACTTTTCTTCATAAACTGCTTCTGAAAATGCAACATTTCTACGAATTGCAGATGGATGTGCAATTTCTAAGATCAATACATGAAAACCACTTTTTACTAATTTATAAATTGTACCTGTGGCGATATCTCCACCGCCTCTTACAATGATTAAATCTTTCATAGATATTCCTCAAGGTTTGATCACTTTTCCTGCTTTTTCCATCATTTCTACGATATCATACATATTTGTGATGGAACCAACCGCTAATTTATCTGTAATATCATAGAAATTTAAGCATGTTCCGCAAGTATATATTTCGACCCCTTCTGCTTCTAATGTTTTTAAATCTTCTAAAGAATCAGAATCTTCGCATGTAAGATATGCTCCTGAATTATAAAATAATACCTTTGATGGAAGTTTATCCTGTTTTGTTACTGCAAATAAAAACGCTTTGATCAATGTCTGACCAAGAGCTTTCTCTCCTTGTCCCATCTCGTTTGATGATACAGCGATGATAAAATCATCCTTTGCAGATGGTGCACAGACAATCTCTTCTTCCTCATCTGCTGGTGTATAATTCTCTGCCATGATCTCAATCTTAAATTCATTGTCTGAGATCTTCTCGCTTTTAACTTCGCAGTTTTTACCTTCTGCAAATCTTGTAACATTCTGGACAGCTGGTTCATTATCTACCAGAACGATTAATTTTGTCTCTCCATCCATTGATTCTAATGCTTTCTTTGTGTGTACAACCGGAATCGGACAAGCATTCCCTCTTTCATCAATCTGTTTCATACTTAACCTCCAATTTAAATTTCTACCTGAAATACCCCTTGTGGGATGATTTCATATTCTGACATAAATTGTACCACAGATTCTTCATTTTCTAAAGGGGTCATCCATGCCATTCCACATCCTGCTGTGATCTCTTTTGGTACTGGGATCAATCTTCCTGCGATCTGATGTTTTTTGCAGGCACTTTCCATACCGATCGCCTGTGTTGTTGTCTCAAATGTGATCACTGTTTTTAATTCTTTTTTTCTCATGATATTTTATGTTTCTCCTGAATTTCCAAAGTTTTTTATAAAAGAACGTTTTACTGCTTCAGCAACTTCTTTCTGAAAGTTTTCATAACGATTCAGAATATCTTCGCCTTCTGGTGTAAGGTGTGAACCTCCCCCTTGCTTTCCACCGGATTTTCGTTCTACTAATTTGACTCCAAGGTCTGCTTCCGCACGATTTAAGATCTTCCATGCTTTGCTTGCAGCCATTCCCATGGATTTATATGCAGCAGATAAAGAACCTTTCTCTCTTGTTAATGATAATAACTGTGCAACTCCTTTTCCAAAATCTGGTTCTTCCATAAAAACTCTGACCCTGAAATCAAAACGTTTTGGTAAATATGATTTCATGTCTACCACCCTTTTCCGAATCCACAGTTTGGATAAGTACAAACTTTACATCCAAGACATAATCCGCCTTCTCCAAGGTGTGCAAGTTCTTCTGCGCTTACTTTATCATCTGCCATGATCCTTGGCAGAATAAGATCAAAAACAGTTCTCTTTGAATACATAACACATCCTGGAAGTCCCATGATCGGAATTATCTGATCTCCTTTTTTATAATATGCAAGTAAAAACATTGCTCCTGGCAAAACAGGTGCTCCATAAGATATGATATCGGCTCCTGTATTCTTGATCGCAAGTGGTGTCTTGTCATCTGGATCAACACTCATTCCTCCTGTGCATAATACCATTTCTGCCCCATTTTCGATAGCTTCTAAGATTGTTTTTGTTAAAAGTTCATTGTCATCTGGCAACTGTTTTGTACTGGTCACTTCTGCACCGTATTCTTTGATCTTTTCTGCCACAACTGGAGTAAATGTATCCTCAATTCTATGATAATACACTTCATTTCCTGTAGCTAAGATCACGGCTTTTTTCTTCTTATAAGGCAGAAGAGACAGGATTGGTGTATCCCCAACCCTGTCTTTGACTTCCTGCATCTTATCTTTTTCAATGACCAGTGGAATGATTCTCGTACCTGCTAGTTTGTCCCCTGCTTTGACTGGAGTATTTCCAGATCTTGCCGCGATCATCATCTGTCCGAAAGAATTGACGGTAAATAGTTTTTCTTTGTCGATCTTTAAGAGTCCGTCATATTCGGCAGATAATTCAATCTTACCTTCCTTAACTTCTGACTCTTTCATTCCTTCATTCTTGCACAGATCACAAAGGATCCTTGCTGCATCATTTTCATGAAGCATATCGTCTCCGGCTTCCCAGACGTATAAATGATCTTTTCCAAGGGATAACAACACTGGGATATCTTCTTCTTTGACTACATGACCTTTCCTGAATCTTGCGTCTTTTGTAACACCTTTGATGATCTGTGTGATATCATGACATAGCACAGTTCCTACAGCATCTTTTGTATCCACTAATTTCATTGTTTTTCACCTTCTACTTCTTATTTATTAATTGTAAATCCATAAGATCTGAAGACTTTTAATGCTTTTTCACTCTGTAAGAATTTTACGAATTTATCAGCTGCATCTTTATTTTTACTTTTCTTTAATGCTGCAACTGGATAAATAACTGGCGTTTTTAAAGCATCTGCTGGTGCTTCTGCAAGAACTTTTACATCCTTGTTACTTGCTGCATCTGTTGCATATACAACACCGCAAGAAGCACTTCCTTTTGCTACCCAATTTAAAACTTCTGTTACATTTGTTCCAAAGCTTGCTTTTTTCTTCACATCATTCCAGTTCTTTAAGTTTGTAAAGATTTCCTGTGCATACTGTCCAGCTGGAACGCTCTTAGGATCTCCTAATGCTATTGTATCAGCTTTTGTGATATCTTTAAAGGATGAAACTTTTGCATCACCTTTTTTAGGAGCGATCAGTACAACTTTGTTTTCTAATAATTCTACAACATCCCCCTTGCTGATGTATTTTCCTTTGACAAGATTGTTCATCTGTTCAGTCGCTGCTGACATAAATACATCCGCTGCCATTCCATTTTCAATCTGGCTCTGTAATTTTCCTGAACTATCATAACTTCCTTCTACTTTAATTCCTTTATTTTCTTCTTCGAACATTGGAATTAATTTCTCTGTGTAGCATTTTTCAAGACTAGCTGCAGCTGCAAGTGTGATGGTTGTTGTTTCTTCTTTCTTTACTGCCTTTGTTGTGGATTTAGAGCTGTCCTTACTGGTTCCACATGCTGTTACCCCAAGAACCATAGCTCCTGCTAATAACACTGCTAAAAATTTCTTTTTCATTTGTAACTTCCTCACTTTCTTAAAAATGCTATGTAAAATTTCATAGTAATGTGGCTTTTTCCATATGACCTCTTTGAATATGGTATTTTTTGTCACATAGATTTTCTACTTCCTTACTGCTGTGGCTCACCAAGATCGCTGGTTTATCCAACATTGCCAGCATATTGGATAATTCATCTTGCATCTGTTCTCTTAAGTATTCATCCAACGCTGAAAATGGCTCATCCATCAAGATGACTTCCGGTTCACACACAAGCATCCTTGCTAATGCTGTTCGCTGTTTTTGCCCTCCTGAAATCTGTCTTGGATATCTTTTTGCTAATTCTTCGATATGAAATCGTTTCATCATATCATTTGTCTTTTGTTCGATTTCATCCTTCGGAAATCCTTTTGCTCTTAATCCTATTTTGATATTCTCTTCAATCGTCATATTAGGAAACAGTGCATATCCCTGAAATAAATATCCAATCTTTCGTTTTTGTGGTGGTAGATCGATCTTTTTCTCGGAATCATAAAGTATTTTCCCATCTAATACAATTCTCCCACTATCTGCAGTTTCCACGCCTGCGATACATTTTAAAGTAATGCTTTTTCCACTTCCAGAAGGTCCCATAAGCCCTGTACAACCTGTTTCTACATTAAGTTCTGACTCTAATGTAAATTCTTTTAGTTTCTTTTTGATCTTTACTTCAAGACTCATACATCTCTCCTTACGCTTCCTGTTTCTTCTTTTCCATGATCAGGTAAATATTCATGGCTGCTACGATTGCAAAACAAATGATCACGATCACAAGTACATACTGATATGCTGCATCCATATTTCCCGCTGCAACTTCAGAGTATACTGCAAGTGGCAGAGTTCTTGTTCTTCCCGGAATATTTCCAGCGATCATTGCTGTTGCTCCGAATTCACCAAGTCCTCTGGCAAATGCAAGTACTCCACCAGAAATGATCCCTGGCAGTGCATTGGGGATCATAACTCGAAAGAAAATGCTCCACTCACTCATTCCAAGTGTTCTTGCAGCAAAGATAAGATCTTCATCAATCTGTTCCAGGGCACCTCTTGCAGAACGGTACATCAATGGAAATGACATCACAACTGCCGCAAGGATCGTTGCGCCCCATGAAAATGCAATCTTGATCCCAAGATAATTTTCAAATAATTTTCCTACTGGTCCATATGATCCGAAAAATACAAGCAAGAAAAACCCTGCAACAGTTGGTGGTAATACTAATGGCATCGTAAAGATCCCATCCCAGAAGATTCTTGTTGCGTCTGATTTACGATATAAAATCCATCTTGCTGCTAATAATCCTAAAATAAAGGTAAATAAAATCGCGATCGTTGCCGTTTTCATCGATATGATGATCGGTGATATATCCATACATTGTCTCCTCTCTTAGTTTCTTCCGCAATCTTCTGTGTTTTCCCTTAATGTATCTAATCCATGTGGCAGCTGATCAATGATAAAAGAAAGACTCTCTTCCACTGCCTTTTTGCTTCCAGGAAGATTAATGATCAATGTTTTCTTTCTTATTACACTGACACCTCTTGATAACATGGCTCGTTTTGTGATCGTCATAGAACCTGCTCTGATCGCTTCTGAGATTCCCGGCACATTGCGGTCTGCAACAGCTAAAGTTGCTTCTGGTGTACGATCTCTTGGAGAAAGCCCTGTCCCACCGGTTGTAATAATTAAATCAACCTGCCGGCTGTCGCTTAAACGGATCAGATGTTTTTTGATCTGAGCTTCTTCATCCGGAAGAAGGATTTCTTCTACGATCTTAAATCCATGTTCTTTTAAGATTTCTGCTGCTCTTGGACCGCTTGTATCCACTCGTTCTCCTCTGGAGCCTTTATCACTCAATGTCATGACTGCTGCCATGTATGGCATATCTTTCTCTGGGTAAATGACCTCAATCTTATCTCCGACTTTGATCGTTCCGCTTTCTAATACTTTTGCAAAGATACCTTCTCTTGGCATGATACAGTCCCCAACACGTTTATATATCTCACAATGACTATGGCATTCTTTCCCAATCTGAGTGATCTCAAACTTTGCATCATTACAGATCAGTTTTGTTCCAACTGGAAGTTTCTTAAAATCAATGCCGTAAGCAAGAATATTTTCCCCAAAATCACCCTCGATCACGGAAGCACCTTTTTCATTGAATTCATCCACAATATCCGCGCTCAAAAAACTAACCTGACGATGCCATTTTCCTGCATGGGCATCTCCTTCTAATCCAAAGTCTTTGATCACATTGACTTCGTTGATATTTTTCTTCACGGTTCCTCGTTTTTCACTGATACAGACTGCTTTTATGATTCCTTCCATACAAAATCACCACTCTTTCCACCTGTTTTCTCTACTAAATGTATCTCTGACATAACCATATGTTTGTCAATTGCCTTACACATATCATAAATCGTTAATAAAGCAATCTGTACTCCTGTCAGTGCCTCCATCTCAACGCCTGTTTTCCCTGTTGTTTTGACAAGACAGACTGCTTTGATCTCTTTGGTTTCTTCTAGCATTTCAAAATCAACTTTACACTTTGTAAGCATCAGAAGATGGCACATCGGGATCAGTTCAAATGTCTTCTTTGCCGCCATGATCCCTGCGATCCTTGCAGTTCCTAAGACATCTCCTTTTGCCATACTTCCTTCTTTGACTTTTTCAAAGATCTCATCATTAACTTTGATCTTTCCTTGTGCGATTGCTGTTCTTGTTGTTTCTTTTTTCTTCGTCACATCGACCATGACCGCATTCCCATGCTGGTCAAAATGTGAAAATTCTCCCATTTATCTTATCCTCCAATTGTATACATCTTGCTGTTTGACGGCATTTCTTCAAAATGATGTGCCTGTGGTTTTTTATAAATGATTTCTTTTAAAACCTGTTTGATCTCTTCGTCTGACGTTTCAGCCTTTCTTAACAGATCTCTTAAATTTCCTGCTTCTTCATAATAAAGACATGGTTTGATCCCACCGATAGAAGTCAAACGAATACGGTTGCATGTATCACAAAATTTTCCATGCAATGCCTCGATCCATCCGATCATTCCCTTATATCCTTCCATTGTTTCATAAACTGCTGGCCCATTTCCCATTCTTTGTTCGGTTTTGTGAAATCTGATCCCTTGATCTTTTAGGTTCTTTCTGATTTCATTTCTTGTTAATGCTATCGTTGTCTTCTTATTTCCAAGCGGCATTTGTTCAATAAATCGTATACAGATTTTATGATCTTTCATATAGTCTATAAATTTTTGAATATCCTCCATCGTCGTCTGTTCTGTCAACACAACATTTATCTTTATATTCAATCCTATATTGACCGCTTTATTAATTACTGATATGACCTGTTTGTATCCATCGAATCCTGTGATCTTTTTATATTTCTCCTGATCCATAAAATCAAGACTTATATTGATTCCATCCACTCCTGCCTCTGCTAATTTCACTAAATCTTTTGATAATAAGATTGCATTGGTTGTTAACGTAACTTTGTTAACTCCATCCGTTTTCTTTAATTCACGGATAAAATCTGAACAGCCTTTTCGTACCAACGGTTCGCCACCTGTGATCTTAAATTTGTCAATTCCAAGCGTTGTAAGAATCTTACATACTCTTAGGATCTCCTCATATCTTAAAATCTCCTCATGTGACAACATTTCTTCATGATCAGGGCGGCAATAAGTACAATATAAATTGCAACGATCCGTGATCGATATTCTTGCATAATCAATGCTTCTTTGAAATTGATCTTTCATCTCTTTCTCCTATCGTTATTCTCAACCAAGAATAACGCTTGCCTAAAATCAGACAGGAAAAACCATATTTTAACATTCTTCCTGTCTGTTCGTTCTTCTATTCTAATATGATTGATTTTTCTTCTTTTTCTTCTATGTACCCAATTATTTTAGCACATGGGATTGTGTTCTGTAAATCCTCTAATAAATTTTTTGCATCATTTTCGCTAACTGCGATCATCAATCCTCCAGATGTCTGTGGATCATATAAAATATCTTCCAATGCTCTATTTATTTTTTTCGCTTTTGAAACACCTGCACTTGCATATTTACGATTCCTATAAGCACCTTCTGGGATCATTCCAAGGTCTGCCATAGAAAGAGCTTCTTTGTGATATGGAATCTCTTCTGTCATAAAATGAATCGTTACATCACTGCCCTGTGCCATCTCATAACCATGTCCAAGTAATCCAAACCCAGTAACATCCGTACAACTGTGCACTTCATATTTTACCATAATATCTCTGGCATATTTATTGAGCTGTCTCATCTGATCATAGATCTTATCCATTACTTTTTGATCGATAAATTCAGCCTTTGCTGATGTTGTTAAAATTCCAACTCCTAACGGTTTGGTCAAAATTAAAATATCTCCAGGTCTTGCCCCGCTGTTTGTCAAAAATTTTTGAGGATGTACAAATCCAGAAACAGATAAACCATATTTGGGCTCTTGATCGTGAATCGTATGTCCACCTGTGATGATCACTCCTGCTTCATATGCTTTTTTATAACCACCTCGTAAAATTGCCTGAATGCTTTCTTTTGGCATATCTTTTGTGACACACATGATATTTAAGGCAAGCTTTGGATCTGCTCCCATCGCATAAATATCACTGATCGCATTCACTGCTGCAATCTCTCCGAACATTTCCGGATCGTCAACGATCGGCGGGAAGAAATCCAATGTCTGAACAAGTGCTGTATTTTCATCAATTTTATAGACAGACGCATCATCACTTTTATCAAAACCAACTAATAACCGTTCATCTGATCTTGTTGGAATTCCGTCTAATAATTTTGCTAAAGTTCCAGCTCCAACTTTTGCCCCACATCCTGCACACTGGGCGAGTTTTGTTAATTTCACTTCTGTTTCCATAGACCTTATCCTCCCGTAAATGTTCATGATCTCTCTTAAACATTATCTCTTGTTACATCTTTTAGCCACTTGAAACTGCGATATCTGATCAATGTGATCGGTACTTTGATCAATTCATCACTCATCAATAATACATAAACTGCCGGCACACTCCAATGTAATACAAATGCAGCCAATGCTCCTAATAAAATCGAACATCCCCACATCGTTGATACATCCATGATCAAGCCAAACTTCGTATCGCCGCCAGATCGGAAGATTCCAACGACCATTGTTGTATTAAATGCCTGCGCGATCACAAAATAAGACATCACATAAAACATCATTTTCAGATAGTATCTTGCAGTTGCACTTAAGGATAAGAAAGAAATTACAACTGGAGATGCAATTAAGATCAATCCTCCTCCGATCACTCCCATCACCACACTTAAAATGATAAACCGTTTGGCATAGGCTCTTGCATGATCGAATTTTCTCTCACCGATCGTCTTTCCAAGATAGATCGCTGTGGCGCTGGATAGCCCAAAAGACACAACCGTTGCTAACTGTCTCGCCACCTGTGCAACAGAATTGGCTGCAACTGCAGAACTTCCCATATGTCCAAGAATTGCTGTATTGGCTGATGTTCCAAGCCCCCACATTACCTCATTTAAAACAACTGGGAGGGAATAGACTAAGAAATCTCTCACTAACAGTTTGTCCTGATGAAGGAAATAGTGAACTCTGAATTTTACATCTTTATTATATATTTTTGCATAACCACAAACCAGAACAAGTTCCATAATCCTTGCGATCAATGTCGCAATCGCTGCTCCACGGATTCCAAGAGCTGGAAATCCAAATAATCCAAAAATAAAGATCGCATTAAAAACCACATTGCATAAAAATGATACTAGATAAACAACTGTTGCCACGATCACTCGTTCAATGCTTCGCATGACATATAAATATACATTGGTAATTCCCATGATAATATATGAACATGCAACGATCCTTAAATACTTAACTCCTTCTGCGATCACCTGTGGATCATTTGTAAAAATTCTCATCAACGATGCTGGAATTGTAAATGCTGCGATAGTGAATATCGCAGTTATGATCACTGCTGATCTAATCCCTAATGCCAAGATCTTTTCAATCGCTGTCTTGTCACCTTTTCCCCAGTATTGTGCAGTAAGAACGGTTGCCCCCGATGTTAATCCAAACAAAAACAGTACCATAATGTACTGAATCTGGCCAGCAAGAGAGGCCCCTGATAATACTTTTTCACTGACTTTTCCAAGCATCACAACATCGGCTGCTGTTACTCCAACGTTGATCAGATTCTGCAATGCTATCGGAACGACCAGCGCAAATACATTTTTATAAAAATCTTTCCATTTGATGTTTAAATCATTCAATCTTTTTCTCCTGTTCTTTTCATTACCTCATAATAGGATATAGAAGCTTTGTCTGCTTGTCAAGCACATATTGCCTACCTGTATTTCATTTAGTATCCCCAAAAATGAAAAATAAAAACCACTTAATAAAATCATCTGCAGATTCATCATTGCGATATTTATTAAATGGTCTTTATCTTTATAATTAGAATTTAATTTTTTGGCATTTATAGATATGTAGTTTATTCTTCGATTTTTAATGCTTCTTCATTGCTGAGCTCTTTGCCATCTTTTGTTGTTGCAACATAGTAGATATCGCCTTCTTCTGGCTGATAATAGATATCTAAATTTACGATCGTGTTCATTTTAACACCAGCTGCTTTTAAATTTTCTTTAACAAGTTTCTCTGTGTCTTTTACATCTATGTTGCGTTCCTGAAACTGTACTTCGATTTTTGTTTTCATACTACTCTCCTTCTTCTTGATCATCTACTCTTTATGTCAACTCTTGATGTGATTATTATTAGATTCTTGTATGCGTACATTGTATTCTACATACGATTTATAATTCATATTATAGCCTTTTTTTCCAATTTATTCAACTTGAATCTGATTTAGTACAAAATCTATCTACTTTTCCTTGATCTTTTTTCCATAACTTTTTGGATGATCATATCTGCGATCCATCCACATAAGAGCCCAATAATCAAACCTCCTAAAACGTCCGTTGGATAATGAACGTATAAATACATTCTTGAAAACGCGATTAAAACAGATACTATCAAAGTTCCTGCTGCCATTCTCTTTCTTCCCGCAAAATACAGCGCACTGACCGATGCAAATGATGCAGCTGTATGTCCCGATGGAAAAGAATAATCCTTCAATGGTGTGACCAACAGATGGACCGTCTGATTAATGCTATATGGTCTTATTCTTGCCACGATCGGTTTTAAGATCACATTACAAATGATCAAATCTGCAATTAATGCAACTGCCATGTATACTCCTGATTTTCTTGTTTTTGGTATCAGTAATAAAATGACTGTTAAAATGATCCATACGATCCCTGCATCTCCCAGTTTCGTAATAGCTACCATAAATCTGTCTAATAATGGAGTATGGATCGTTTGAAGTTTGTCTAAAATTTGAAATTCAAATCCCATAATGATTTTACTCTGCCTTTCTTTTTCTATTATAACATTGATTCTTTGATTTTATAAAACATTGATACATAGGTTGTATCCTTAGATTCTAAAATATGCCGTACTCCTATTTCTCGAAGCTGCTTCGTTGTCTTTTCTCCAATACTGATACACGGAATATTCTCTATCCATTGTTGCTTTTCTTCTCCTATCTGATCAAAAAATCTTCGAGCTGATGATGCACAGGTAAAAGAAACACTTCGGATATCTTTCATTTCTGGAATTTCACTTAAAATCTTTCTATTATTTTCATACATGACCTTTTCTGTTACCTGACAGATCGGTGTAAGGGCTTTTTTTAATTTTTCTCCACCAGATATGCCTTTACAGTACCAGACCACATCCTTTGCATCTACTTCCTGTTTCATAAGTTCGGAAAGATTGATCTCTCCTGCTTCTTCTGGCATAAGATCTGCTATAATCCCATATTGCATCAAGACATCTTTTGTCTTTTTACCTACAACGACAATTTTTTTATCGAAGAGATCTCGAAGATCCAGATTCGAAGATTTCATCTGTTTCATAAAACCATGAACTCCATATCTGCTTGTAAAAATCAGATAGGTCACTTTCGCTAATTCCTCTTTGGAAATCCGGTCATATCTATAAGAAATCTCTCCTGTCTGAAGTTCCTTGACCTTATATCCATGATCTTTTAATATCTGCGCTAACTTTGATGGCTGATCTCCTATTTTGGTAACTAAATGACAGGTTGTATCTTCTGGTTTTTGAATCTGTTTTTGAAGTTTCACAACCTCTCCTACAACAACGACTGCTGGTGATGAAAGTTTTTCTTGCTTTACTTTTTCATGAATCGTATTTAATGTTGCTTCACATGTTTGCTGCTTTGTAGATGCTGCACTAGAAACAACTGCAACAGGTGTATTGGCATCCATTCCATTTTTTAATAGATTCGTTGTGATCTCTTCTAGTTTCGAAAGTCCCATTAAGAACACTAAGGTTTCTTCAGACTTTGCCATAGATGCAAAATTAAGATCAGATAACTGATTTCTTCGATCATGTGCTGTCACAACACGGAATCCTTTGGAGATTCCTCGATGAGTTACAGGAATCCCCGCAAGTTCCGCAGCTGCGATACAGGAGCTGATTCCTGGAACAACTTCACAATAAATTCCATGATCGGCTAAATATATGGCTTCTTCTCCACCTCTTCCAAAGACAAATGGATCCCCACCTTTTAAACGCACTACGATATCATATTGTAATGCTTTTTGTGCTAATAATTCATTGATCTGTTCTTGTTTCATCGTATGATGATGATTTTCTTTTCCAACATAGATATGTTCGCATCCTTCTTTTGTTTCATCTAATAATTCTTGTGGGATCAATCTGTCATAAATGACACAATCCGCTTTTTTTAAGATTTCTTTTCCTTTAACCGTGATAAGTCCTGGATCTCCCGGTCCTGCACCAATTAAATATACGATTCCTGCCAGCTGTTTTTTGATATTTTTTACTGCCGTTTGTGCTAAGATCTCAGGGCATGTTCCATAAACTTTCGTATATGCCTGTTTGCTTCCATCTTCATTTCCAAACATAGCATATAGTTCGTACCCTTGATCTGTCTTTTGACATCTGGCACCTGCCGGAGTATGACAACTGCCTCCCATTTGTTCTAAGAAATTTCGTTCTGCACATACTTCGTTCATTGTTTCTTCATCACAAAATACATCCAACATCTTTTGCAATTCTTTCTGATCTTCTCTTACTTCCAAAGCCAGAGCACCCTGTGCTGGTGCTGAGATCATGTCTTCTGGCGCCAGATATTGCGTGATCACATCTTCCATTCCTAGTCTTTTAAGACCTGCTGCCGCAAGAACGATTCCATCTAATTGTTGTTCCTCCATTTTTCGAAGTCTCGTATCAACATTCCCTCGAATATTTATAATCTGAAGGTCTGGTCTTAACTTTAATAACTGAAATGCTCTTCTTTTGCTTCCTGTTGCTATCACAGCACCTTCTCGTAATTCAGACAGATGTTTCGCTGTTCGAAGGATCAACACATCTCTTGGATCTTCCCTTTTCCATACTTTTGTAAAAACAAGGCCTTTTGCCGGGGTTGACGGCATGTCTTTCATGCTGTGAACTCCCATATGGATTTCCCCAGAAATGATCTTTTCTTCAATCTCTTTGACAAACAGACCTTTTCCACCAATTTTATCTAATGGTTTATTCTGAATCTTATCACCTTTTGTTTTAATGATCTGGATTTCAAAAGTGTGTTCTGGATAAGCTTTCGCTAATTTTTCCTGAACATATTTTGTCTGGATCAGTGCAAGGCGTGATCCTCTTGATCCGATGATATATTTCATAGGTCATTTTCCTTTCTTTGTCTCTATCCCAAAAAGCTGTTCTACCATCTTCTTATAATCTGCTTGTTCCTGTCTTGTTTCTAAATGTTTTAATTCCTGAATCGGTTCTTTGATCATACGCTGCAAGGATGCATTTAACACCTTCTTTAGAAGTTTCTGCTCTCTTGTTCCAAAATCTATTTTTCTTGATAAATATGAATAACTATCTTCCACGATCTCTGTACATTTTTCCTGTAAGGAGCGAATTGTTTCTTCCATTGGTGCCTGAAACAGCCACTGCATCGTTTCTTCTTTTGCCTTGCTGATCATCGTATTGCTTTGTCTGCAAAGTTCTTCACGTTCTGACTGATTTGCTTTAGAAATCTCTTTGAGCGTATCTAAATTGATCAGATTTACCTTTGAGTCATCTGAAAGTTTTGGATCAATATCTCTTGGTGTTGCAAGATCTAAAAATGTAACTTGTTTTTCTGGCGTATAATATTCTTGTTTTACAACCACATGTGGTGCTGATGTTGCAGATACTACAATATCACATTGTTTCATGATCTCATATCTTTGTTCGTAAGAAATGATCTCAATCTCTTGAAACTCTTTCTGAACATTTCCTGCATGTGCCAGTGTTCGGCTGCATAAATAAATCTTGCCTGCTTCATATTCCTGCAGATAACGAAGTGCAAGAACTGCAGTATCTCCGCTTCCGACCACCAAGACCATTTTGTCTTTGATATCACATATTTTCTGTAATTCACAGATTCCGATATATCCAACAGATACTGGTTTCTCACTTATTCTAAACGTTGTTTTTACCTTTTTAGCACAAGTAATAGCATCTCTTACGACTTTATTTAGTTCTTTCTTGCTAAATCCCATGGTTCTTGAAAAGTCCAAGGCATCTTTTACCTGTCCAAGAATCTGATCTTCTCCTAGTACCATAGATTCTAATCCTGCGGTTACTTGAAACAGATAAGAAACTGCTTTATCTTCTTCGCAATGTCTGATATATTGCTCGATCTCTGCTTTATCGAACATATCACAGTATATATTTTGTATTTTTTTGATCTGTTGTTCATCATCAAAAAAATAATAAATCTCACTGCGGTTACAGGTCGATAAGATCATCACCTGTTCAACCCCGATTTCCTCTGCTTTATGAAAAAATTCAAGCTTCTTCTGATCCGTAAATGAAATTTCATCACGAATGGTAAGATCTGCATTTTTATAATCAATTCCTAGAAATCCAAACTGCATAGAGCCTCTCCTGCAAGTTTACATGTTTTCTCAATATCTTCTTCTGTATGTGCGTTAGAAATAAACATTGTCTCAAACTGAGATGGTGCAATATAAATTCCGCGATCTAGTAAATATCCAAAATAATCTGCATACTGTTCTGTATTGGATGTCACAGCACTTTCAAAATCTCTGACTTTCTGGTCTGTAAAGAATACACTCATTAAAGATCCAATCTGATTAACACAAATATGTCCTTTTCCTGCTTCTCTTGCTACATCAGCAAGTTTTCTTGTTTTTTGCTCTAGTCTTTCGTAAATCTGCGGATCATTTTTTAAAATATTTAATGTCTCAATTCCTGCCGTTGTTGCAACTGGGTTTCCTGACAATGTTCCTGCCTGATAAACTGGCCCATCTGGAGAGATCATCTGCATGATTTCTCTTCTTCCGCCATACGCACCGATCGGCATTCCTCCACCAACAATTTTTCCAAGTGTTGTGATATCCGGCTTGATATTATAATACTGCTGTGCTCCTCCTAGAGATAGCCTAAAACCTGTAATAACCTCATCAAAAATCAATAATGATCCGTGATCTTTTGTGATCTCTCTTAAAAATTCGAGAAATCCTTCTTCTGGAAGTACTAATCCCATATTAGCTGCCACCGGTTCTACGATCACTGCTGCGATCTGATCTTTATTTTCATCAAATAGTTTTTGTACAGAATCTTTGTCATTGTATTCTGCAACTAATGTATTCTTCGTATCATCTTTTGGAACCCCAGCACTATCTGGAACAGATGTTGTAAGTGCTCCAGATCCTGCTTTTACTAACAAACTGTCGGAATGTCCATGATAGCATCCGCGGAATTTAACGATCTTATCTCTCCCTGTAAACCCTCTGGCTGCACGGATCGCACTCATAACAGCTTCTGTTCCAGAACTTACCAGACGGCTTACTTCCATAGACGGGATCAATTCACTGATCAATTCTGCAAGGATCACTTCCTTCTCTGTTGGTGCTCCGAAAGTCAAACCGTTTTCACAAGAGTCCCTGACTTTTTTGATGACTTGAGGATGAGCATGTCCTAAGATTCCAGGTCCCCATGAACATACATAATCGATATATTCATTTCCATCGGCGTCAATAATACGGTCGCCTTTTGCAGATTCCATGAATCTTGGAGTACGATTTACCGCACGGAATGCACGAACTGGACTGTTTACCCCTCCCGGAATATGTACTTTTGCTCGTTCATATAATTCTTTTGATCTTGTATCTATCATTTTATCTTTCCTCTTCTTTCAGCCATTTTGCAACATCAAGTGCATGATATGTAATGATCATCTTTGCACCAGCACGTTTTAATCCGACCATATTTTCCATAACGATCTTTTTCTCATCGATCCATCCATTGGCCGCAGCTGCTTTTACCATGGCATATTCTCCGCTTACATTGTATGCAACGATCGGAATATTGTATTTCATAGATGCTTCTTTCATAATATCCATATAAGCAAGTGCTGGTTTGGCAATGATCAAGTCTGCTCCTTCTTCGATGTCTTCCCCGATCTCTCTTAGAGCTTCCTGTCCATTTGCCGGATCCATCTGGTATGTTTTTCTATCTCCAAATCCTGGTGCAGAATGTGCTGCATCACGAAATGGTCCATAGTATCCTGACGCAAACTTGGCACTATAAGACATGATCGGTGTGTATACAAATCCTGCTTCATCTAAAGCTTCACGAATAGCTTTCACTCGAAGATCCATCATATCACTTGGCGCAATGATATCTGCCCCTGCTTTTGCATAACTTACAGATGCCTTTGCAAGAAGCGGAAGTGTTTCATCATTTAAGATCACTCCGTCTTTCACAAGACCACAGTGTCCATGAGATGTGTATTCACAAAGACATACATCCGCAATGATCAAAAGTTCTTCATACTCTTTTTTGATCTGGCGGATCGCCTTTGGCACAATTCCATCTTCAGCGTATGCACCACTTCCGACTTCATCTTTATGATCTGGGATTCCAAAGATTAAAATTGCTTTGATCCCCGCTTCTTTGATCCTGTTAATTTCCTCTGATAAACGATCCAGCGAATACTGATAAATCCCTGGCATAGATTCTACAGGATGTTTGATATTTTCTCCTTCTGTAACAAAGATTGGATAAATCAATTCGTCAATTCTTACATGATTTTCTCTTACCATATCTCTCATATAGTTGCTTGTTCTTAATCTTCTTGTACGTTCCATTTTTACTGTTCCTCGATTTTACTCTGATATATATTTTTGAATGATTTCATTGATTCGTTGTTCTTCCAATGAATCAATATCCTCTAATCCGATTTGTAATAATTCTTTATAAAATGCCTTTCGTTCCTGTTCTGTGGCAATGCATGATTTGGCAATCTTTCTCAGACTTCCCAAGATCTGTGCGAGTTGTCCTAATTCTTTATTCAAATCTGGTTTGATCTTTTCTTTTAAATACTGTGTGATCAACGGACTCTGCCCGCCACTTGAAAATGCAGCGACGACTTCTCCTTCTTTTACATAAGATGGGAAAATAAAGCTGCAATCTTCTTTCTGATCGACCGCATTGACAGGAATCTTCTTTCGTCTGCAGATCTGGCTGATCTCATGATTTATTTTTTGATCATCGGTTGCTGCGATCACAAAATCTGCCTCATTAAAATCTTTCTCCATAAACGTTCGAAAGATTCGGCAAATCTGATCGATCTGCCGAATCTGTGTTATCATCTCTGGTGCGATCACGGTAATATCTGCTTCAAAATCTTTTAAAACTTCAATCTTACGAAGTGCGATCTTACCACCGCCGATCACTAGACATTTTTTCTTCTTTAGTTGTACAAACATTGGAAAATATGCCATTATCTCTGTGTCCTATTTTATATATTCTTTTGCGATTTCCTTGATTCTTTCTGGATGTTTTAAATTCCACTGTGAAAAGTCAAGTTCTTCACTTTCAACTGCCTGTCCTAATTTTACCAAGAACTGTGGAATATCTTCTTCTAAAATGATCCCCACTTCTTCTCCCATCTTCTCTTTTCCCTGAAGATCAGATCCATTGATATGAAGTACAAATGCAGAATGAGCAACTTTATCAATTACTTTCATACTTCCGTGGAATCCGATCTCTCCGATCTGATGTGTTCCGCAAGAAGACATACATCCAGAAATATGAATCTTAGGCAGTGAACCATCCTTTAATCCAGCTTCTCTTTCTGCTTCGATCACTTTGTGTAATAATCCTTGAGAATCTCTTAATCCAACCTGACAGATCGTTGCTCCGATACAAGATACAGATGTCTCAAACAACGTTTCTGCACCATCATCTGTCGCATCTAAAACTTTCTTTGCTTCATCTCCTGTCAGATTGATGATGTACATTGTCTCATCTGGTGAAATTCTTGCTTCCACTTCATCCATATCTTTGATCACATCATAGATCTCTCCTAATTTCTCAGGTTTTGGACAGCCACCGAATGGGTGATAAGAAACTGCATATAATCCTTCCTGTTTCTGATCGATCACTCGTTTACCAGATACTTTACTTCCATCTCCCTGTTTCTTCACTTCAGAAATTTCTACATGAAGATCAAGATCCTGTCCGGATGCGAAAACTTCATCTAATTTCTCATGGAAAGCTTTGATATATCCTTCTTCACCTAAAGTCTCCTGCATATAACGCGTTCTTGCTCTTCCACGTTGTTTATAATTTCCATGTGCGATGAATGTTTCTCTCATTGCACAAATATAATAAAGAATCTTCTCTGGTTGTACATTCTCAGCAACTTTCAGTCCAAATCTCGCATTGTTACCAAGTCCTCCAGCACTGTAAACATCAAAGTTTCCATCTTCCCTTGCCACAAATCCAAGATCACGGAATGTTGCATGTGTCTCATTAGCTGGCCCGTTTGAAAATCCAACTTTTAATTTTCTTGGCATAACTTCTTTTTTGATAAATGTCATCAAATATTCTCCAGCTGCTTCGGCATATGGAAGAACGTTAAAATATTCTCCTTTTTCAACACCTGACAATGGAGATACGGTTACATTACGTGGAAAATCTCCACCTCCACCCATTGTGACAATACCATGATCTAATCCACCTTCCATGATTCCATAAATTGCTTCTGGCTGTAAGTTATGTAACTGAATCGTCTGACATGTCGTCAGGTGAACTTTATCTACATTATATGTTTTAATACTGTCTGCGATAAATTTTAATTTATCTTTTGTTAAATGGCCACCTGACATACGAAGACGGATCATACTTGCTTTTCCATCTTTCTGTGCATAACTTCCGTAACCACCGGAAAATCCTTTGTAATCTGCTTTACTTAGTTCTCCTGCATAAAACTGGTCTGTCTTTTCTTTAAATGCTGGCAGGTCTTGTTTCCATTCCTGTGGATTGATCGTTTCCATATGTAAAATTCCTTTCTGAACATTTTGTTTCTTTTATTATGTGAATCCTTATAAAATACCACATTTGTCTTATCATACCACATTTACATAATTGTTTGAATGATTTCTTTCCTTTTCTACAAGAAATGATTCGATTGCTTTTGCAAGGTTTTTATGTCCTTTTTCATTCATATGTTCCATATCTGCCTTACTTGGCTTGGCTACATCACTTGCTGCAAGGAAATCACATCCGTACTTCCATGCAATCTTTAAATAAGTCTGTTTTAATTCCTTGGATACTTTCACAGAATGCTGATTAAATTCAAGATCAAATCCTGGTTTCCATACATCTTCTCCTAATTCGATCGGAGATACTAATAAAATATCGATCGCTGGATCAGCTTTTCTGATCTGCTGGATCAGTTTTTCGATTCCTTTTCCGATGCGATCTGCACTTGCATGGTTATATGTTTTGCAGTCATTGGTTCCAAGCATTAAAACAACTTGGTCAAGTGGTGCGTGTGTCTCTAAGAGCATTGGAAGTACTTTCGCTCCATTTCTTCCATCTCTTGTCGCATCGTCAAATACACTGGTTCTTCCACATAATCCTTCTTCTATAATTCGATATCCTTTATCGTAAAGCTTCTCTGCTAAAATTCCTGTCCATCTTGTTTCTCTGTCATATCTTCTTGTTGTACCTGGGATCAGTCCATATGTATTGGAATCTCCAAAGCATAATATCTCTTTCATATCTGTCACCTTCTTCGTTATATTTCATATAATTCTAATAGGAATAATATGATTATAAGAAATGTGAGTTTGATTGTCAATAGGTTTTAAATAGAAAAATACCCTATAGGATATAGATTTTTCCTATAAGGTATTATACGTTATTATTATATGAGATTAATTTATAAAGGTCTTAATCATTCTTCTTCCCAAACAATAAACTTACGATCACACTTAAAATGATCGTAATCACCATATCAGGAAGTGTATTTCCAAGGATCGTATCAACCCCCATTAACCAGCGATATGCAATAAATCCAACAACCCATACAAGCATGTTCTGGATACATACAGATTTTCTTGAGAAATCCTGATGAAGGATAAAGAAATCTGCGATCTGTACAGCGATCATTGGTGCAAAGACTGATCCGATCAGATATAAGAAATCTGTGATATCGTCCATCGGATAAACAATTGCCCCAATCATTCCGATCACTGTTGCCGCGACTGCGATCCATTTTCCATTGATATTCTTAGATAGGGATTCACTGGAAATTCCGGCAGACCAAGCATCTAAGAATGTTGTTGTTACAGTTGAGAATACGATAATTAATAATCCTGCAATTCCAAGTCCTGCTTTTACCATGATCTGTGCGATATCGGATTCTCCTGTAAAGATAGAGATTCCCATACCGATCACATACATCCAGCAGCTGACCAATCCATAAACGATCACACTTGCCCATGTTGCTTTCGTTGGTTCTTTAGCTTCTCTTGTGTAGTCACTGATCAGTGGCAGCCATGATAATGGCATGGCAACTGCAAGTTCTACAGCTGCTCCGAAAGTTAATCCATCATTTGCAACCGGCTTTAATGAACCATGTCCGAAAATAATAAAGCTTAAAACTAATGTCAAAATAAATAATGCTGCCATTGCAACCGTATTGATCTTTCCTAGATTTTCAATTCCTACCAGAATCCAGATAATGATCAATCCTCCGATAATGACTGGCCATACCCAGTTCGCAATATTGAAGATTCCTGCTGCTGCTAATGATCCGTCATAGATCATGATCGCTGTCCATCCAACTAACTGCAGGATATTTAACACTGCAAATAACAAAGCTCCCGTTGATCCAAAACTCATTTTTACCGTTTCCATTGCACTTTTTCTTGTCTTTCCACCGATAAATCCGGCAAAAAACATCATACCACATCCAATGATATGTCCAATGATGATTGCTAATAATCCTGTAGAAAATCCTAAGGATGCGAAATATGTACCTGTTAAAATTTCTGCCAAGGACACTCCGGCTCCAAACCAGATCAGTCCGTTTTCAAAAATTGATGTTCTTCTGCTACCCATTGTCTATGCCTCCTCTTTCCATTCATCTTTTAAATCAAATGCATGATTCATTGGTCCGCTTCCAGCTCCAAGATCTAACATATCTGCCAATGCTCTTGAAATATAGTCTTTTGCACGCTGTACAGAAATCTTAAGGTCAAAACCTTTGGCAAGATTTGCTGCGATAGCACTTGAAAGAGTGCATCCTGTTCCATGTGTATTTGGGTTATTGATTCTTTTTCCTTTAAACCAGGAAACTTCTTCTTTTGTATATAAAAGGTCATTTGCATCGTTAATATTATGACCACCTTTTAATAACACTGCGCATCCAAGATCTTCATAGATTGCTTTTGCAGCCGCTACCATGTCTTCTTCTGTGTGAATCTCCATTCCACAAAGAATCTCAGCTTCTGGAATATTCGGTGTAATTACCGTAGCGATCGGTAATAATTCTTTCTTTAATGTATCTACGGCATCTTCTTCTAATAATCGTGATCCGCTTGTTGCTACCATCACTGGGTCAACAACGATATTTTCCGCTTTATAATGCTGTAATCTTTCTGCGATCGTTTTGATCAGTCCGCTTGAGGAAACCATCCCGATCTTGACTGCATCGGGTCTGATGTCTTCAAAAACTGCGTCGATCTGTTTCTTTAAGAATTCTGGATCTGCTTCTAATATTCCTGTTACGCCGGTTGTATTCTGGGCTGTCAGTGCTGTGATCGCACTCATTGCAAATACACCATTCATTGTCATGGTCTTTAAGTCAGCCTGAACTCCAGCGCCTCCACTGGAATCACTTCCAGCGATTGATAATGCTGTTCTCATAAGTATCTCTCCTTTTCTCTCTTATGCATTATTTTTCTATTGCGATCAAAAGTGGTGCTCCCAGTTGACCGCATTGTTTCGTATCATTGTAAATTCTTCCATAATAGGAATCCTTTATCATACGAAAAAAACGGAAAGCTACTGATTTTGTAACTTTCCGTATGTTCGCGACTTATCATCTTCGTTTCCTACGTTGGCATTACCCAAATCAGGTTCAAAGGTCGAAAGTTTTACTTTCCTCTCAGCCTGTTTAACAAGCTCCCTGTTTTTATAACTTAATAAGTATATAGCAAGTTTCTCTAAAAAGCAAGTTCCTATTTTCGTACTTTATTGCTTTTTTTAATTTTTAGCTTATTTTTCTTGCCTTTCTTGGAAATATCGTTAACCCTAACTTTTTCATAATAAATTCTTTCCCCAAAAATAAATTTTAAATCTCTTTTCCTTTTGTCACGATCACATGAATGATAAATGGAATAAACAATGTGATAAATGCTGCATATCCAAGGTACGCATATCCCTGTTTTACAACAGCCAACAATCCAAACTGTGCGATCGCAAATGCTAAAAATGTAAAGATCAGTGTTGCAATGGCATTTCTTACTAAATGTCCATTCTGTCTTTCCTGCTCAGATCTCATACGACGCTCTACTGCATTGACACATCTTGTTACGATTCCAGAGATCATGTTTACCGCCGTTGAAATAGATCCAAGGATGATCAAAACAGAGATGATCGGTGTTAATAATCCTGAAGATACTCCATTTTGTACTAAAACTAACATAGGAACTGTTGCTGTTACAAGGTCTGCTGCGTATGCAACGGCTAATAATCCGATGATGGATAATTCCATTGCAAAGAAATTAAATACAAAAATCTCAATGGCTGCTTTGTTGATCTGCTTCTTATCTGTCACAGGTTCCATATGCTGGTACATAACAGATACAGATGCTAACTGGAAGAAGAAATATAAAACTGCAGAATATAAGGCTGCTCCAAAAGCTCCGCTTTCTCCAGAGATCACAGGCATCTTTCCTGATACTAAGTTAGAGATTGCTGCTGTGATCGCATCCCACTGTACGATGATGTTTGGTACTAATACAAGAACTAATCCGATCAAGATCAGTACACTTAAAGTAGATGCACATTTTCTTACGACACTTGTTCCAAAAAGTGCGATCACGAAAATAAATGCCGCTATGATCAATGTACATACCCAGTATGGGATTCCAAATAGCATTTGAAGTGTTGATCCACCAGTTGCAAATGCTGCAGCTGATGCCGTTCCGATCATGATCAGATAACAGATTTCATATAGATTTGACATGATCGGTCTTGTCTTTCCATATAAACTGTCAGAAAAACTTCTGTAATCATATGTTTTATGTTTGTATGCATAACGCATTCCATACCAGAAAAATAATGCATATAATCCTTGTGTGATCAGTGGCATTAACAGACACCAGATTCCGTAGTTGATAAAATACTGATAAATCTGTGCTCCGGAAGCAAATCCACCTCCGAACTGTGTCGTAAATGCCACGAATGCGATTCCCATGGCAAGAGGCATCTTACTCTTGTCAACTAGTAAACTTTTTTTGCCGCTCATTTTGTCGTCCTCTCTTTTCTCTTAATGTAGTCTGATATTCTAGTTTTCATCGATCTTGATCATTTTTCCTGGATTCAAGATCAGCTTATCATCAAATGCACGTTTAATAGACTTGTATAGTTCGATCATTCTTGGTCCCGCAAATTCCTCTAAGAAATCAAGACGTCCATTTCCGATTCCATGTTCTCCAGATAACTGTCCACCAAGTTTTTTTGATAATGCATATAATTCTGTTAATGATTCATGGGTTGCCTTCTTCCACTCCTCATCGCTCATCTCTGGTCCACGAAGCATTTCGGTATGAATGTTTCCATCTCCGCAATGACCACATGGCTCTACGCGGATTCCATGTGCAGATGCAATCTTCTTTGCCTGTTTTACATATTCTGCAATCTCTGATCTTGGAACAACAACATCACATTCTTCCTGTGCAACGGAATCTGCCTTCATTCCTTCAAGAATTGCTCCTCGTACTTCCCACACAGATGCAGCACGTTCTGGCGTTCCTGCGATATTACAATCTAAAGCTCCATTTTCTAATGCCGCTTCTGCAGCTGCTTCTACTGCACGATCAAGTTCTTCTTTGCTTGATGCATCATACATAACGATCAATACCGCTTCTCCGTGTTTCACTGGAAACAGTTTATGTAGACTTCTTTCTACAATATCGATCAATTCTCTTTCCAAAAATTCAATCGCTGTTGGAACAAATGGCAGATCTAATACTTTTGGCACCATATCAGCGCATTCTTCCAAGCTTCTAAATGGCATAACCAATGTACTTGAACATGTTGGTGCAGGCAATAACTTTAACGTAACTTCCGTCAAAATACATAAGATTCCCTCAGAACCAATCACTAAATCTTTCACATCAAATCCTGTTGTATTCTTTACGACATTGGATGAGAAATTCATGATGGAACCATCTGGCATAACTGCTTCAATACAACGGACAAAGTCTCTTGTAAGACCATATCTTACCGCTTTCATTCCACCTGCGTTGGTAATGACATTTCCACCGATAGAAGCTGTTTTTTCTCCTGGATCTGGTGGGTAGAATAGTCCTTCTTCTTTAGCTGCCGCCTGAATATCAATTAACAATGCTCCTGGCTGTGCCGTGATCGTCTGGTTCTTGTGATCCACTGGAAAAATCTTATTCATACGCATCACAGATAACATGATTCCACCGTATTTACAAGTTGCTCCACCTGCAAGTCCTGTTCCAGCCCCACGACAGACAACTGGAATATTCTGCTCGTAAGCATATTTCATGATTTCTGAAACTTCTTCTTTATTCAATACTTCCACGTACAATTCCGGTGGAAATACTCCATATTCCGGCATCTCGTCTTTGTAATATTCTTTTGCGATCTCATCGCCGACCCATACACGTTCGTTGTCTGTGATCTCAATGATCTTATCAAAATCTTCCTGGGTCATCTTCTTATATGGATATGGCATCTTATTCGTCCCCTTTCTGTTGTTTTACTAATTCTGTCAGATATGGAACGACTTTGTACAGATCATCAACGATACAATAGTGTGCCACATTGAAAATCTGAGCTTCTGGATCATTGTTGATCGCTACGATGCATTCAGATCCTGTCATACAAGATGTAAACTGAATCGCACCAGAAACTCCACAAGTAATGATCAGTTTTGGACGAACAGTTCTTCCAGATAATCCAACCTGATGTGCAACATCCCCAAAACCATTCTCGATCATCGGTCTTGTAAATGCTAACTGTCCACCTAAAGCTTCGGCTAATTCTTCACACATTTCCACATCTTTTTCATTGCGGACCCCTCGTCCTGCTACAACTAAGACATCTTCATCTTCAATATTCTTTGTTTTCTCGATCACTTCAGATTTTAAGATCTCAATTGGAGATTGTTTCATCTCTTCTTTGACTGGACAGACAACGACTTCTCCTTTGGCATTATCGACCTTCTGTGCCGCATCCATAACTCTGTATCTTACAGTTGCAAACTGTGGTCTTGATTTTGTGATAGAAATCTGAGCCATGATATTTCCACCAAATGCTGGACGAATCTGTACCATGTCTGTGTTTGACTTAATATCAAGGGTTGTACAATCAGCTGTTAATCCTGTATGGAATCTTGTTGCCAGTCTTGGGGCTAAGGATCTTCCAAGTGCTGTTGCCCCAATTAAGACAGAACTTGGTTTCTGTGCTGCGATACATTCTGCAACAACATCTGTATAACAGTCTGCTCTGAATCCTTCTAAGGATTCATCCTCATATGCAAAGACCTGATCAACTCCATAGTCTAGAAGTTTATGTGCATTCTCAATGGTTCCTGCTCCACCTGCGATCACGCATTTGACTTTAAAATTTACTTTCAAAGCCATCTTTCTTGCTTCACCGATCAATTCAAATGCAACTGGATGAATGTCTCCACGTTCTTGTTCTACAAAGATCAAAAAATCTTTCCATTTGTCTTTATCAAATGATCCTGCTTTCTGCTCAAAGCTGATTGCTTTTTCCGGACATTGTCTGACACACATTCCACACATTCGGCAAGTGTCCCCGACAACAATCCCATTATCTTCAAAACTTAATGCCCCAAACGGACATTTTTCCACGCATTTACCACATAGACTGCAGCGTTTTGCATCAAATTTTATTAGTTCCATGTCATCTCACCTAAATCACTTTCTTATTCACTAATACGTCAAATAATTGTTTTGTCTTTTCTTTTGCATCTCCGTCAAAATAAACCTGCTTTTCTACTTCTGGCGGTGCAAACATTTTCTCTACTGCGGTTGGTGATCCGACAAGTCCATATTTGCTTAAGTTCTGATCTGCCATATCTTCAAATGTCATGATCTTCACTGGGCGGTCTTTGGACTGTTTCTGCAGTAAATAAGATGGTAATCTTGGTACACACATGTCTTTGTCAACTGTGATCAGACATGGATATGGAATCTTTGAAGTCTGTGATACACTGACTAAATCCTGTTTTACCTGAATAGACTCGCTGTCTGCATCTACGATCTCAGACACCCATGCTGCATGTGGGATTCCTAAATGCTCTGCGATCGCTGGCCCAACCTGAGCGGTATCTCCATCGGTTGTCTGCTTTCCACAGATGATAAGATCTACATCTCCGATTGCTGTGATTCCCTGTGATAACGCATAAGATGTTGCAAGTACGTCTGCTCCTGCAAACTTGCGGTCAGATAAAATAATTGCATCATCTGCTCCCATCGTATACGCATCTCTCATCATCTCCTCAGCCTGTGGAGGTCCCATGGTGAGAACTGTAACACTTCATCCTACTTTCTCTCTTAATTGTAATGCTGCTTCCAGGGCAAATAAATCATAAGGATTCGTTCTTGTCTCCCCGGATAAACGCTTCATTGCCCCTGTTTCTGGGTCAATGTCAACTTTAGTACCTGCCGGTACCTGTTTCATACATACTAGAATTTTCATTGTTCTGCTGCTTCTTTCGTATTATTTGTTACTCTTTCACTTTAACTGATTAACGTAACACTACTTATTATACGACACCATTTTTTTATTGTCGAGTTAATCATACAAAAAAATAGCATCTGTTGTTTATTTTTTCGTAACAAATGCTATTTTCTTATCTATTTTTTCTTCTATTCGTCATCGTCACCGACGATCACTGGCTCTTTTTCTATCACTTGTTGTGGTTTCATCGCCTGATTCCCAACTGGTGCCAATAATACTTTTCCTGTTCCACGGTATACATTAACCAAGCCTTCGCCACTCGCTGCTGAGCCGAGCAAAGATTTTCCTGCTCGTTCTACCGTAAAATCAAGACTTCCGCTCCATGCGATCGCCAAGTTTCCGTCAATCTTTACAACATCATCTTCTAATGTGATCTCAACTAATTCTTCTCTTGAACAATCAGATTCTATGCACACAACTCCACTTCCTTTTAACCCAAGGTTGAAGAATCCTTCCCCGCCTGCAAATACAGAAGAAAATGTCTTTCTTCTGACCGCTTTTTGTTTCAATGTGGATTCACATGCTAAAAACAATCCGTCATCTAATACGATCGAATTTCCCCATTCGTCAAGATCTAATAAAATGATATGTTTATATGTAGGTTCTAAAACAAGAGTTCCATCTCCTGTATATTCTGGCTTGATCACAGATTCTCCAGTTACTTTTCCTCGGATCGTCTTGGATAAGAAATCTCCTGCTCCTTTAATTCCTGTTGTCGCAGAGACATCTCCTGCCATCCACTGCATGGCACCTGACTGAATCGTTACATTTCCTCTGGATAGTTCACATTTTAGCTGACGTTTTCTTACATTCATCTGACTGCAGAAGAATGCTAACTGGGCATCTTCTGGCATGACACTTAAGTCTCTCTGATATTCGATAACTTCAAATGGTCCTGATTTGTCGATGATCTTTACATCGTCGTTGTCACTGAAATTGCTGATTTTATACATAATCTTTCCACTTCCTGTTTCTTCTATTAAACTTTTGATCTTTTTCTGAATAAATTTCTTCATAATATTCATAAAACTTTTGCATTACCAATGGCATTTGCAACATTCCAGATACAATAAATTGATTTCGATCAAATGATACCTTCATATACATTTGATTATTAACTGCTGTTTCTGATAAAAACATATCATATAACTGTGTTTCAAAAATCCGATTCGATACTGCTACAATCCCATTTTTATCCTTTAAGAAGCCAAACGTAACTCCTAAATCTATAATCGGTGTTTCTCGTTTAAATGGGAAGTCAACTCCTGCAAATAAAATGTTTTGAAGCATTTCTTTTAACTGTGGATGATCTAACAACTTTTTGGTCATATCATCAAACAATGTGTTTGGTTCTTTTAACAAAACCTTGACTGCACTTAAAATTCCTTCTCTTGTCCACACTTGAACATCGGATACTCTTTCATCTAATAACTGACATATCTTTGAAACCAAATATGGATATCCTGACGTATAATCATATAAAATCCGACTGATTTCTTTTACATCCATACCTATACGATGTTCCTGCTCGTATTCTTGTATCATTGTCTGAATATCACTTACAGAAAAGCTCATCTCAATATTAAAATCAACTGCGATATTCCATGGACTGTTATATTTCGATTCTTCTTGTGGATGTAGTTTTAACTTTAATGTTTTAATATCGTAAACACCTGCAAGAATTACAGAATGAAATGTTACATCTTTTCCTTGCTGACATTTTAAATATTTCTCTCTTAGAAGTCCAAGGAAAGATAAGAAAATCTGATTGTCTGAACTTTTGTCTACTTCATCGATCATTAGAACTACCTTTTTACCGCATTTTCTGCATAGGTTGCTGATTTTTGTTCCTAATGATCTCATAGGAAATCTCTCAGAGATTGAATGATTCCATTCCTCTAAAACTTTTTCATCTACATTCTGCTCTCGCAAACACTCTTCAATATCAAGTGAAAGTCCTTCGGCAAGACTTCCCAGAGATTCAAAATATTCATCGGCAGCTTCAAAACTTAAACTCAAAACCAGATAATCTTGTTTTCGCAATTCTTTTTCCAGAAGATAAAGCAAGGTTGTCTTACCATATTGTCTGGCTCGATTGATCGTAAAGTATTGTCCTGATTCGATATATTGATTGATAATCTGCTGAATCCTGTTGCTAAGATCAACCATATAATTTTTCTCCGGGATACATGTTCCTGTTGTACAAAACTTCTTAGCCATAAACCCCAACCTTCTTTCTTGTCCACTCTCTATTAATTACACCCTTATTCTACAATTCATCAAAATCAAATATCATTGGGATTGTGCTTTCCTGATAATATTTCTGTTCTTTTTCAAAATAAGCTTCTAATCCCTTATAGTCTTGTTCGTGCTGTGCTTTATTAAGATATCGATTATATTCTGCTTTATGAATATCACGGATGATCACTGGCACAATATTATGATCCAGACATTGTTTTAGAATGATCATCCGCCCAACTCTCCCATTTCCATCCTGAAATGGGTGAATATTCTCAAACTGTGCATGAAATTTAGCAATATCGTATAATGTAATTTTCTCTGCGTTATGATACTTTTCTAATAACTGATGAATCTTTTCTGGAACTTCTTGTGGCAATGCTGTCTGGATATCACTGACTCTGTTTGCACGCTTTTTCCACTCACCAATTACGTATCCATTTGCTCGATCTTCAAAAACCCCTTCCTTTAAATTCTTGTGCATATTTTTTACGATATCTTCTGACAAAGGATCTTTCATACATTTCATTACATAATTAAACATTTTAAAATGCCCATTCATTTCTTCTATATCTTTTGTTCGAAAAATCATGTCTGGATCATCCGCATATAGAGTTCCTGTTTCAAACATACTTGCTGTCTGTTTCTCTGTTAAGCTACTTCCTTCAATTCGATTGGAATTATACGCTATACTCCGCTGTGTAAAACCATATACTCCGCTTCGATCCTGTTTTTTAAATTCTATTTGCAGTCTGTCTTTTAATCGTTTCATATATGTTTCATTTTCCATGATTTTATCTCACCTCTTTTATTTGATCTGTTGTTTTTAAGTATAGCATGAATTATGAATTTCTACATCTATTCTTTTAGAAGTCTATCCAATAATACTTCCCGATTATTTATAAACATCTCCGTAATCTGATAACTTTCCGTCTCCTCATACTCACATAAATGAATCCTACCATCATCAAAACAATAAATGTCAGCGTCTGGAATTCCTAGTAAAATCGGTGAATGTGTAACAATAAAGAACTGTGCTCCTTTTCTTGCACATTTATATATCTCCATTAATAATGTTAATTGTCTTTGTGGTGATAATGCCGCTTCTGGCTCATCAAAAAGATACAATCCATTGGGCTGTAGATTATTTTGTGCTAATGCCAAGAAACCTTCTCCGTGTGATCTCTCATGATATCTGACTGAATCTATTCCACCATATTCTTCTTCCTTCGTTGCAACATTATAGAAACTTTCTGCTCTAAGAAAATATCCCCATTTTTCCTTCCGATATCCTTTTACAATTCTGATGGCATTACATAATTCAGAATGTGTATCATGCGTAGAAAATACATAGTTTTTCGTTCCGCCTTCTGGATTGAATCCATGAGCTATGGCAATTGCTTCTAATAAGGTGGACTTTCCACTTCCATTTTCTCCAACGAAGAAATTGATTGAATTTTTAAATTCTAGCCTTTCAATATTTTTTAATGCTTCTATTTGTTTTAGATAACTGTCATCATCTATTTTATTCCAGTCAAATATTACGCCTTGTATAAACTGATCATTCATTGGATTTTCCTTTCTATCATGATAAGCTTCTTCCTAATCCTTTTATATTTTATCAAAAAAAGATATGACACGAAACTGTCTTTTCATATCATATCTTTCATATTTCTTATATTTTCATTTTTCTACATACTCAATAGCCTATAGATAATAAACTATCCTACATTGCTTTCCTGTATATCTCAGCAATTTCTTCCTGTGTAAATACAACCGGATTGTTCTGAATACTTGCCGCAGATACTTTCATACAGTTCTCTGCCATCCAAGGAATATCTTCTTCGGATAATCCAAGATCAGATAGTGTACAAGCAAGGTCGATATCTTTTAACAGACTTCTTAATTTACCAGCAAGATCTTCTGCGGTAACCCCGCCAAAGATTCTTGCGATCTTAGCAAATTTAAAGTGGTTTCCTTTATGAGATGCTTCTACAATTACTGGTGTTAATGCTGCAAGTCCTTGTCCGTGGACGATATCTTTTAGTCCGCTGGCTGGATGTTCCATTCCATGTGCCAGAGTGACACCTGCTGTATTGATGACCATTCCACCGATCGTTGATGCCAGTGTGATCTTCTCCCATGCTTCTTTGCCGCCTTCACCTTTATATACTTTGACAAGGTTCCCTGCGATCAGTTCCATCGCGTATAAACTTAGAGCATCTGTAAATGGCTGTGCGATCTTTGACGTGTATGCTTCCATGCAGTGACATAATGCATCGAATCCGACAGATGCAAGTACATGTTTTGGCATTGTCATCATGCATTCTGGATCGACAATGGATACTTTTGCAACGATCGCATTGCAACGTAAGGATTTCTTATCTCCATTTTCCGGATTTGTAAGAACTGCAAATCCATTTCCTTCGGATCCTGTTCCACATGTTGTAGGAATTAAGATCAATGGTAATGCTTTATCACTTTGTAATCTGTTATAAATGTAATCGTTGATATCTCCGTCATTGATACTTAAGAATGCGATTGCTTTTGCACAGTCCATGATGCTTCCGCCACCGATCGCTACAACTACATCACATCCATTTGCCTTGGCAAAATCAGCGCCTTCCATCGCCGTTGTTGTTAATGGATTCTGTGCGACTTTATCAAATAATACATGGTCAATTCCTGCTTTAGACAAGCTGTTTGCTACTTTATCATATAAACCAGATTTCTTTGCACTGCTTCTTCCAGTTACGATCAGTGCTTTCTTACCATATGGTTTTGTAAGCTCTCCTGTTTCTAAGACTTTACCACTTCCAAATGCAATATTGACTGGAAGGAAGTAGTTAAAATTAATTGCTGGCTGCACTTCTACTACATTTTCGGTAGCATTGACAGCTCCAAGTGCTTCTTCGAAAGTATGATCTTCTTCCACTGTTTCTTCTTCATCAACGGCAACATCGATGTGAGATCCAAATTTTTCTTTGTATTTTAATTTACATACAATGAAGAAGATAATTCCAAGAACAGCCCATCCACCAGCCATTGCCCATTCCTGTGGTACAAGATTTGACCCTGATCCTGGGATAATATACATCGCGACCATAAATCCTGACATTAAGACTGCCAATACACCAACAATCTTATAATGTTTTACTTTGTATGGACGTGCCATTTCTGGTGCTTTCTTTCTTAAGATGATGAAAGATAAGGAAACCATACAGTATGCAAGACAGCATCCAAAGTTACCTGCATCGACGATCCATACTAACATTTTACGTCCAAATAATGGAGCTAATATGGATAATCCACCGATCAAGTATAATGCATTCACTGGTGTTTTGTGTGTTTTATGTAATTTACGGAAAGTTCTTGGAATCATATAAGATTCAGCCATGGAATACATTGCACGGCTACCACCAATTAAAAAGGAGTTCCAACTTGTAACGATTCCACACATACCACCGACAATCAATACTTTTGACATGATACTGCTGTGGAATGCTTTTGCCATTGCATCAGCTGTAACAAGTCCTGATCCTGCCTGTGAAGATGAAATATCAGATGGACTCATAACATAACCAACACCTAAGATGATCAGCGCATAAAATGCAACTGCTAGTACGATAGATAAGATCATGATCATACCGATTTTTTTAAGCGGCACATTAATCTCTTCTGCTGCCTGTGGGATAACATCAAATCCAATAAAGAAGAATGGTGTCATAACCGCAACACTCATGATCGCTTTCATAGTAGTTGACGCACTATCTCCTGCAAATAATTGTGGTGTTAAATTGCTGGCATCTCCACTGACTACAGATGCTACGATCATCGCAACTGCAAGCCATGATGCATAAATATCAAATCCTGCAACAGTATACAGATATCCTTTTAAGAATCCAGGATAAATATACGTGATAATTGTAGGAAGTGCACATGCTTCAAAACATACAACACTGACATATCCTAAAATGATCGCCCACGTACAGATAAATGAACCAACCGGTCCCATTGCCTTGTAACTAAATACATGTTCTCCTCCACACTGTGGCATTGCTGCAGTAAGTTCTGCATAAGTAAGTCCTACAAAGAATACCATGATACCACCGATCGCAAAACCGATGACAGCTCCTAAAACTCCACCTCGACCGATCCAGTCTCCGGTTGAAACAACCCATCCCCAACCGATCATAGCGCCAAATGCAATGACAAGAATGTCCCATGCACTAAATACTTTGTCAAATTCTGATTTTTTCTTTTCCATTATATATCATTCCTTTCTTGCTTCACATTCTGTTTAAAGTTTCGAAAGAAAAAAGGCGCTAAAAGATCCTTATCTCTTAACGCCTTTGTTAGAATGTAAATGTATTTTATTTTAATTTTCAAATCGCAGATCAATCAACTGCATGATATATTTTGCTGTTTTTTCAAGTCCAAGAATACTAGAATCGATCATCATATGTCTGGTACGACAATCTCTCATATCAGAGCTTGTCATATATTCATATCTTGACTTCAACATCCCATCATTATATTTTACAAGTTTTTGTGCTTCTTTTTGTGATACACCTTTTTGCTCCATGATATGTTTCACTTTATATTCTTCTGGTGCATATACAAAGATATTTAAGCAGTCATCCCTGTCTTTTAATATATAGTTACTACATCTTCCGATAATGACACAAGATGATTTTGCCGCCAGTTTATGAATAACCTCAAACTGTGTATAAATAACACGGTTTGTAAGATTCGCATATCTTGGTCCAAAGGTTGTATCAAATTCATATTTGACATTTTCTTCTCCGGAATCGGCTTTTTCTACCAGATCCCTGTCAACTCCAAGTTTCTCTACGACCTGATCTACTAAATCTCTGTCGTAAAATGGAATTCCAAGTGATTCGGCAACCATCTTTCCAATGTCCGGACCACCACTTCCGTATTCACATCCGATATTTATGATAAAATGTTTCATTTACATTCCTCCCTGATATTTTGATCTTTTTTCAAAGATATTATTTTATGCTAAGGATTCTACAGCCTCCTTCATGATCGCAAATGCTTTATCACATTCTTCTTCTGTTACGATCAATGGTGGGATTGTACGGATCACACTGCTTCCGATGGCTGTAACTAACAGTTTTCGATCAAAACATGCATGTTTAATATCAACTGCGTTTAATGTGTCATCAAATTCGATACCTGTTAATAATCCCTGGTGTCTGACCTCTTTTACATGAGGAAGTCCTTTTAATTTCTCAGCAAAGTAATCTCCAACTTTCTTTGCATTTCCAGCCAAGTCACGATCGATCAGTTCATTAACTTCTGCTAATGCTGCTGCACAGCTGACTGGATGTCCACCAAATGTTGTTCCATGAGATCCTGGTGTAAATGCTTTAGCAACTTCTGCTGTTGCACAGATTGCTCCGATCGGCATTCCTCCACCTAAGCCTTTTGCCATGGATACGATGTCTGGTTTGATTCCATAGTTCATATAAGACATCACTGCACCTGTTCGACACCATCCTGTCTGAACTTCATCGATCAAGAGTAACATATCATTTTCATCACAAAATTCTCTTAATCCTTTCATGAATTCCTGTGTTGCTGGATGAACACCACCTTCACCCTGTACTGGCTCGATCATGATCGCGATCGTATTTTCTGTACATGCATCTTTAAATGCCTGAAGGTTATTATATGGTGCGTATGAGAATCCATAAGTCATTGGTCCAAATCCGACCTGACATCCATTTCCCGGCTGTCCTGTTGCTGACATTGCTCCGAATGTTCTTCCATGGAATCCCATCTTCGCTGTTACGATATGATAATGGTTTGGTCCGTATTTTTCGATTCCGTATTTACGAGCCATCTTGATCATTGCTTCATTTGCCTCTGTACCAGAGTTCTGATAGAAGATCTTATCCATTCCAATTGTTTCACATACTTTTTCAGCAAGCAGTGCCTGAGGAATTGTGTATGGATAGTTGAATGTATGCATGATGTCGCCAACCTGATCTTTAACTGCTGCTACAACCTTTTCATTACAGCTTCCTGCGTTATTTACTGCGATTCCTGCATAGAAATCAAGATATTCCTCACCATTTTCATCGTACATATACATATCTTTTGCTCTCTCCGCAAGGAAATCAAAACGTTCGTATGTCTCGATCATATATTTGTTTACTTTATCTTTAATATCCTGACTTGTTAATCCTGTGTCTTTTAATCTCATATCTGCTTCCTCCTCATGATGTTATTAGTTATTTAACTTCTCTGGGCCAGATTTTGTTTATCTTTTTCATTGATAAACTTTAAATAATAAAAAGAAAAGCAAGGGAAACTTATCCTGTTGGTAAGCGCCCTTGCTTAATTTCTATCCTTTATTTTGTACAACTATACAATAACACTAGAGGATTAAATTGTCAATATATCTTTGTTATTTTTTGAAATTTCTTTATTTTTATCTTTTATAATATATTTTATTATTATATTGCATATTTTTTCTTAGTGTTTTATTGTTTTTTAATTTTTTTGTAAAATATTATATATTACATCTGTCCATTATATTGAACATATCATTTTATCATCTTACTACTTCCGTATGATACTTACCGATAATCTACAAACACACAGATAAAACTTGTCTTTTGTTGTGTTTCATTTTTATAATTATGTTTTTTATCTGTTTCAAATCGATAGATTTCCCCTTTTGTGATCTTCTGAATATCTTCACCACACTCAATCGTAAGTTCTCCATTTGTAACTGAAAGATATTCTCTTGTCTTCTCTCCATGGCTGCCACTGATATATTTGCCCCCTGGTTCGATATCAATGCGGTAAATCTCTAATTGGTGATTATCTTCATATGGAAAACATGTCCATACTTTGTATTCACCGATCATTTCTTTTGTTGGTGTCATCTGATCTGGTGTTACAAGACAGGATTCCATTGGCGGAGCATCAATTAATTCTTGGAATTCGATTCTTAATCCGCTTGTGATCTTTCCTAAAACACCTAACGATGGATTTGCTATTCCTTTCTCAATCTGAGCTAACATACTTTTACTAACACCTGTTTGTTCTGATAGTACATCAAGACTCATGCCCTTGGAAGTTCGAATTCTTTTTAGGTTGACAGCTACATTGTGAGATAGGTATGATTGATAATCCATAGAAGACTCCTTTTTGCTTTTATTATCAGTTTCTTCATTTCTGCGTGTTCTAATGCAAGTATTATTACTATCCTTATGTTATCTGCAATACTGCTTTAATGCAAGTGCAATTTTTTACATAACAATTCCTTTTTTTAATGCAAACAGTTGCGAAAGAAAGAGGTTTTTATGTAAAAGCTCTATCAAACGTCTATTCAAATTATGACGTTTGATAGAGCCTTGTCTTTCTGCTGTTATTTCGTTATAATAGGATTAATCGAACATATATACGGGAGGAATTTTATTTTGGATCAATTATTATGCCAATTAAACCAAGCACAACTAGAAGCTGTTACATCTACAGAAGGTTTTATCCGAGTGATCGCAGGGGCCGGTTCTGGAAAAACCAGAGCGTTATCTCACAGATTTGCCTTTTTGGTTAACGAAATTGGAATTTTGCCAGGCAATATCCTTTGTGTTACTTTCACAAACAAAGCTGCTAACGAAATGAGACATCGGATTCATAATCTCATTGCTGATAACGATACTGGTTATATTAATACCTTCCATGGATTTTGTGTATCCATTCTACAGGAAGACTCCCATGCCGTACAATATCCAAAGAATTTTCTTGTTTTAGACAATCAGGATATTGATTCTATGTTAAAGATCATTTATGAGGAACGCGGACTTACACTTCGTCATAAGACATTTTCAAAGGCAAGAGATATGATCGAGATGTATAAATTAGAACGATATCCTAATTATTATCTTGATCTGATCACAATGTCCCTTGATACATTACGGCAAAAATATTTGAGGGCTACCGATGTGAATGATATCATTTTTTATGGATATTTATATCAGGAGAAGAAATGTTTTGGTCTCGATTACAACGATCTTTTGAAATTTTCTCTTTATATTTTTGAAAAGAATAAAGAGATCCGTTTAAAATGGCAGAAACGTCTGGAATACATCATGATCGATGAGTTCCAGGATATTGATAAGATTCAATATCAATTAATGAAAGTCTTATGCGGATATCATAAAAACCTCTTTATTGTAGGAGACCCAGATCAGACGATCTATTCCTGGCGTGGTGCAGATATCAACTATCTCCTTAATTTTGACAAAGCTTTCCCTGATGTTAAAACGATCATGATGAATGAAAATTATCGTTCTACTCCTCAGATCTTATCGGTATGCAATTCACTGATCGATAAGAATAAAAATCGTATGAAAAAGGACCTTCTGCCAATGTGTCATAGCAAAAATTCAGTGCTTTATTATCACGGAGATACTTCAGAAGAGGAATCTGATTGGATCGCAGATCAGATCATAAAATTACATAAAAAAGATATCTCATATAAGGATATCACGATTCTTTATCGTGCTCATTACGTTACCCGAACCTTGGAAGAGACATTGTTAAAAAAGAAAATCCCATATAGCATCTATAGTGGAATTCAATTTTTTGAGCGAATGGAAGTAAAAGACGCACTGTCTTATCTGCGTATGATCACATACAAAGATGATCTCTCTTTTTTAAGGATCGTGAATGTTCCAAAACGAAATATCGGTAAAAAACGAATGGAATTTCTTCAAGCATATGTAAATGCTCATCACTGTTCTTTTTATGAGGCATTAAAAGAATGTGTGGAAGATCCAATTTTTAAAGGAACAGATGCAAAAGATTTTATCTCATTGATCGATGCTTTTTCAGTGACTTATGAGCAACGAACAATTTCTGAAGTTTTATCTGATATTTTGGATCGAAGTGGTTATGAAGAAATGCTTCGAACTACTGGAAATCAGGAACGTCTTGATAATCTGGCTGAATTAAAACAAGCTGTTTATGATTATGAAATATCTTGTGGCGAGGAAGCTCTGCTACCTGATTATCTTGATCATATTGCCCTATTTACGAATAGTGACGTTACTGATGATTCTGACAAAGTAAAATTGATGACCGTTCATGCTGCAAAAGGATTGGAATTCCCACACGTATTCCTATGTGCATTAAATGAAGGAATTTTTCCTTCCAAGAAAACCTCTACAATTGAGGGAATGGAAGAGGAACGTCGTCTTGCATTTGTTGCAATGTCACGTGCCATGAAAAGTTTATTTTTAAGTGAATCGCACGGAAAAAATTTTGATGGATCAACCCGTTACCCATCTAGATTTATTTTAGATATCGATCAAAAATTTTTAGAATACGTTAAAAAGCCAGAAGATACTCTGATCGCAGAAACCAAAAATTACATTCATTACAGTAATCGCTATTTAGATGGTTATGTCGCTGAACAAACTTTTCAGATTGGTGATAAGATCATTCATAATGTCTTTGGACAAGGTAGGATTAAATCCATCCTTTCTGATCGAAATGCATATATGATCAAATTTGAACAAATAGAAACACCTCGGATCATTTCATTTCGGGTTCCAATAAAAAGAGCTTAAGTTTTATGTAAAAGAATCCTGAGTAAATTTTTACTACTCAGGATTCTTCTTTGTATAAAGAACTAATCGTAAATATCCTGCTATCTCTGATACAGCTTCTGTCATTTTGATACTTTCATATAGGTATAATAAAATTGCTCGAAGTCCATATCATATTGGATAAAAGATGTACGCCATCCTAATGATCCTTGTGGATTAATTGATGCACGTCTGACTGTTTCAAAATCTCCTGTATAAAAACATAACATGTAATATAGATATTCGTCATCGGTTTTATTTAATAGTACTGTTCCTCATATGTACCACTACAATCAGGATAAGAAGCAGAACGATCAGCACGGTTATAAAAACCAAAACTGCCATGGACTGCGGTTGCTTCGGAAATCAATTACAGCCAGTTTTCCAGAACATCATTCAGCTTATTCATATCCAGCGGTTTC
>ENA-ORUQ01000071-ORUQ01000071.1-human-gut-metagenome-genome-assembly--contig:-NODE-71-length-102934-cov-4.838568_pt1 | contig 102934 bp, 91 predicted proteins | sample MGYA00242081_ERZ509211 | MGnify/ENA primary metagenome ERZ509211 (study PRJEB26280, sample SAMEA2338785) | human gut metagenome | biome: human gut; feature: human-associated habitat; material: faeces...
TTATCGTTAGTGTCATTTTAAGGTGGATTGGTACGTGTGCTTCGACTTGCGCACACATCGGCGTTACGGCTCCTTTGCAGTGAAGATCACATGTGAAGTTTCGTTCTTTGTCGCTCATAGTGGTGTTTCCTCCTGTTCTGCGGATGTACCGAAAGACAGTGGAACAATCTGCTTCGAATGTTTCGAATGGAAGCAGTGTAGATTTAAAAAGTTGTTTTGGGTTGTCTCTTTATTTTCCTTTGCTTTTGAGGCCGGACACACAAAAGTAAATATGTGGGGAAATTGGATATTATCGGCAGGTGATGTTAGTTGTTTTTGTCTGTCGGTCAAGTCTCATAGAGCTTTATTTATAAAAAAAAACGTACTATTGATAAAGATATGTCGGATTTGTGTACAAAAGATGTCGAATTTGTTTCTTCATTATTTTGCAAAAACATAATATACTAAAGCCATAACCACCCGGGAAGTGAGAAACGGGAGGACAATGATTGAAAGGTGATGTAACAACAATGAAAAGAAGCAAAAAACTGACGTCCCTGATAATGGCGGCACTTCTGATGCTTTCAGTGACGGCATGCGGTGAGGGCGCTTCCGGGTCTTCAGAAGCGGGAAAGGATTCTTCGGGTGAAAACGTATCCTCTTCCTCCGTCTCGGCTAGCGATAACCTATTCGACGAAAACGGCAGATATAAGGAGCCGGTGACCATTACATACAGCAAGGTCATGTATCCTGGCGCGAAATTTCCGGCAGATCAATCGCCGGAACAAAACTATATCAACGATTTTCTCAAAGAGCGCTACAATATTGAGATGAAACTGGCTTGGAGTGCGGAGGGTTCCGAATACAATAACAAGCTCTCCATCAATATCGCCTCCGGCGAACTGTGCGACCTGATGTTCGTGGACAAGTATATCACTTTCAGACAGATGGCTGAGAATGATCTTCTGGCTGATCTGACGGAGATATACCCCAAGTATCGAGGAGAGACTTTGGAGCTGGTAGACAACAGCTTTGAAAACAGAAATATTGAGGCGGTCACGGTAGAAGGCAAACAACTGGCTGTTCCGGGAAGCAATCTGGGCTATGGACAGAATTTGCTGTGGTTGCGCAAGGATTGGCTGGATGCTCTCGACTTGGAGGTGCCGAAGACCCTTGATGAAATCGCGGCGGTTCTGGAGGCCTTTGTCAACGAAGATCCGGACGGCAACGGACAGAACGATACGGTGGGCTTAGTTGTACAGGCGACAAATCCTGTGAGCGGCTACTCTAACAACTACGGCCTTGAGTCCGTATTTAACGCTTTTGATGTATTCCCGACCCAGTGGATGACAGACGATGAGGGAAAAGTCTACTACGGTTCCACCGATTCCAAGATGAAGGATGCTCTGACTCTCTTGGCCGATTGGTATCAGCGCGGGCTTATTGACAAGCAGTTCCCCACCCGCATTGGCTCCGGTGAGACGGAATCTCTGTGGACATCGGGTACCGCAGGAGCAAAGTTCGGACCGTGGTGGGCTGTTGCCAACGAGGCTTTCGCCAATACCCCCGATATCGAGTATGTGGCAACAGCTGCTCCGGTGAACAGCAAGGGTGAGTTCAACTATATGACTGGCGCGCCCACAGGAAGTGTCAGCGTTGTAAGTAAGGAATGCGAACACCCTGAGGCGGCTATTATAGCTTTGGCGGCCAACAACGAGATTGTGCGTGGCACTTATGACAAAAACGACGAGATAGCCTGCAAGTACGGCGAACAGGGTCAGGAACTGCGCGTCAGCGGCGCTGTAGACGATGCGGGTACAAGAAGCCTGAATGTCTTGGGCGCTCTCACTTTTGACTATTTCGACGTCGTGCCGAAGCTCAGCGCTTGCGTTAAGGATAACGTAGAGAACGGCTCCTACACGGAATATCCGGGTATGACAGATTATGACAAGAGCCAGTGCATTGTCGCCAAGAAATTTGCCGATGGTGACAAGGACGAGGCGAGCTTCTGGGCTTATTGGACTCGCTATGTAGGTGGCAATGTTACTGAGGAGGGCAATCCTGTCTACCCTGCTTATTACTTTGAGACAGAATCCTCCACCACATTAAAGGCCGCGTTGGACAAGCTGGAGGACGAGATGTATCTTCAGATTATTGTGGGCGAAAAGCCTGTGGACTATTTCGACGAGTTTGTCAGCCAGTGGAAGGCTTTGGGTGGCGACACTCTGACAGAAGAAGTTCAGGCCATAGTCGACCAGGGATAATATAAAAAATTACCTGCGGAGAGGGCGCGCCTGAATTATCAGACGTGCCCTTGCCGTTTTGGTAGATTTTTAAGGAGGTTTTATCTAGTGTATAATAAGAAAAATGCCAGGTATTATCACGTCATGCTTTTGCCGGGAATGATATTTCTTGTGATATTCTCTATCATCCCGATGTTCGGCATTGTTATGGCTTTTCAGAATTTCGTTCCGGCAAAAGGTATTTTCGGTTCAAAGTTTGTGGGACTGGCTCAGTTCCGGCGACTGTTTATGCTTCCGGATTTTCGGCAGATTCTGGAGAATACCCTGATAATCGCTCTGTCCAAAATCATCGTTGGAACACTGCTGGCAATTGTGTTTGCAGTGTTGCTGAATGAGTGCAGAAACGTACGGTATAAGCGGTTCATTCAGACAGCGGTGTATCTGCCACACTTCCTTTCTTGGGTTATACTGGCGGTGATGTTCAGCAATATCTTCTCCTATACCGGCATAATCAATCAGCTTGTAACGGCTCTTGGCGGGGAACCGGTGATGTTTATGATAAGCAACACTTGGTTTCGACCCATTATCATTGGTACGGATGTCTGGAAAGAATTCGGTTATAATGCGGTAATATATGTGGCGGCTATGACCAGCATCGACCCCTCTCTCTACGAGGCAGCAGACATCGATGGCGCGGGCCGCTGGAAAAAGATTATGCATATCACCTTACCGGGAATACTTCCCACGATAATACTCATGGGAACTTTGAGCATCGGCAATGTACTGAATGCCGGATTCGATCAGGTATTCAATATGTATTCCCCGTTGGTTTACCGCACCGGAGACATTATCGACACCTATGTCTATAGGGAAGGTCTTGTGAACATACAGTACAGCTTCGCGACGGCAGTGGGGCTTTTCAAGTCTATCATAAGCTTTGCTCTATTGACTACAGCATATAAGCTTGCGGACAAGTTCTGCGGGTACAGGATATTCTGAGGAGGGGATTTTATATGAAGAATAGAAAAACATCGGGGCTCCGAAGACCAACGGTGTCAGATATAATTATCGGGGCAGCCCTGCTGTTTTGCGGGCTTATATGCCTTGTGCCCATACTCAACACGGTAGCGATTTCCTTTAGCGACCGCACCAGCGCCGCTTTGGGAAAGGTTAGCTTCTGGCCTGTGAATTTTAACTTGTCTTCATACAAAGCCATGCTGGAGGAGCGGCAGTTCGGTCAGTCATTTATGGTGTCTGTGTTGAGAGTGATATTGGGAGGATCCATCAATATGGTACTTTCCATACTCATGGCGTATCCTCTGTCTAAGAGCCCTAAAGTGTTTAAAAGCAAGAAGTTCTATATGTGGTTCGTGGTGTTCACCATGATGTTCAACGGTGGCTTAGTGCCAACCTTCATGGTAATACGACAGCTGGGCCTGATGGACACAATCTGGGCTTTGGTACTCCCAACGGCCGTGCCGGTATTTAATGTGATACTGCTGATGAACTTTTTTAAGAACATACCCGCTGCCTTAGAGGAGGCCGCCTATGTGGACGGGGCTAGCCCTTGGTATATTCTTTGGCATATCTTCGTGCCGCTTTCTAAAGCTTCGCTGGCCACAATAGCTCTGTTCGCGGTGGTGAACCACTGGAACAGCTTCTTTGACGGAAAGCTCTATATCAATTCCCTTTCAAAGCTGCCGCTGCAGACATATATCCAGTCTCTCTCGGCTAGTCTGGATCCGACGCAGATGGCAACTATGTCCCCGGAGGAAATAAAGGAAAAGATGGCTATGTCCAGCCTGACGTTCAACTCGGCGAAAGTCGTAGTGTCTATGGTGCCTATTCTGATCATATACCCGTTCCTCCAAAAATATTTTGTAACAGGTATTGTAATGGGCGCTGTGAAAGAGTAAAATCTATAGAGGCGGAAGGAACGGAGGAGTAGTTTATGGAAACCAAAGAGTATAAAAAAGGTAAGCTTAGTTGTCAGCTCTGGAGCGGGGAGACAGGCTTGCCGTTGTTAGTGGTGCTGGATGAACCGGCGTACAAAGCTCGACCGGAGATATTCATCTCTGAGAAATTTCAGGAGAAACACCCTTGCTCTGTGCTGTGGGTACAAAGTGAGAAAGGCTTGACGGAATGGGAACAAGGACGAGATCTTCATACACTTCTCTTTGAGTTGGAGCAGGAAACAGACGAATGCAGAATGTATCTGGTGGGTGGAGCTGCTGCATGGGCCATCGGCTCTCGTTTTCCCAGACGCTTTGCCGGCGTTTTGGCTCTTGGAGGGCGCGGGGATCCTTATATCGCCAGAAATATGAAATTCACACCGGTGTGGGCTTTTGGACAGGAAGAACCGGAGGACAGAAAGGTACCCGCGTCACCAAAGCATCTTGTCGCCGCCGTGCGTACCTGCGGTGGACAGTACGTGAGGTATACGAGCGTGTCAGAGGGGGATATCTGGTCGGCCTGCTTTGAAAATGATGCGGCGGTGGAATGGCTGTTCCGACAGAACAGGAAAAACATGTTTGAGGTGAAGTATCTTTGCCCTGGATTGTTCCGTATTGACGACTATTTTACTTCCTCTGCGTATCTGATCTGCGGTGCAGAGAAGGCCTTGCTCATAGACACAGGCCTTGGAGAGGGCGATTTGCCCGCACTTATCAAGAGCCTGACGCCTCTGCCGGTTGAGGTGGCTGTAACCCATCCCCACGAGGATCATATGGCTCAAGCGTACCGTTTCCCAAAAACTTGGTTTCATCGACTGGACATTGAGTCTATGGAAAAGAACAGACAGCAGATGGAGAAGGTCTTTGGCAGAACCCTGGCCCCCGCCCCGAAGGATGAACAGCTTTGCCCCATTGAGGACGGCACGATGATAGACTTGGGCGGCGGTGTACAGATTGAGACTGTGGAGTTGGGAGGGCATACGCCAAACTCCGTAGTGTTCATAGACCGGGCACACAAGTGTGTCTTCACAGGGGATGCCATTGGTTCAGGGTTTATTGTGTTGATGATTTGCGGCAGAAACGAGTGGCGACAGGTCATTTCACATTATAAAGAGGAGCTTGGCCGCTTTATAAAAAGACTTCCTGAGCTTGAGGACTTCGCTTGGTACGGAGGCCACTTCATTCAGGAGAATGGTTGCGATCCGGACCGGCAGGAGGATTATCTTAGTGGCCAATCCTCGTATTATCTGCCGCTCTCCGGGGAGATCGTAAGGGATATGGAGGAGCTGTGTGACAAGCTTCTTTCCGGTGAGATACCGGAGGAGACAATACTCGTGAACCCAAGACACTATTGTGAACATAAAAGCGCCGGAATGACATTTAGGCTAACAGACTAAATGAAGCGGCTCAATATACGCCTGAAGTCAAAGTTCATGCTGGTGTTCTGCTCGCTTATGCTGCTTTCGGTAGCGACGGTATTGACCACATCGGTGTATGTGTTCCATCGGTACGAGAAGGAGCTTTATAGAGATACTTCTCTGGTTCTCAATATGAGTGTCGATTCCATCGAACAGAAGCTTTCCGCTGTAGATACAGCCAGCAGCTATGTGGTTATGGGAAATGCGGTGCAGGATATATTACAAAACGAGGAGTTGGATTTTTCCACCAGGGAGCCGGTTTATTCATTCGGACAAGCCTATCAGGCATTGAACGATCTGCTTTTGAACTATTATGGTCAGCTTTCCTGCGTACGTTCGGCGGCGGTCTGTGTCAATGGGAAAAGTTTTGGTATCGGGGACGCTTATGCCATGGAGAATACGCTTGTAGAGGAGCTCGCCATGGAAGTCCCAGGGGTCGGTAGCAAACCGGTGCTTTATGAGAGCGAAGGCAGGCTTTTTTATGTGCGCAACATTGTGAACATGAGAGAGATGAATATGCGGCCCTTAGGGCTTCTGGTACTTCAGATAGATTTGCAGAGTATTGTATCGGACAGCCTTAAGAGTCGGAAAAACCTGAACTACCAGCCTGATATTGCCATATTCTCAAAAAACGGTGACGTGCTTTTCACCAGTTTCACTGGGGAAGAAGAAAAAATTCAGTTCCAGCCCACCGAGAATGGATACCAAATCTGCCGCTTGGAAGGGCGTGACTATTTTGTCAGTTACGCAACCCACTCGGCTTTTGACTTAAGCTACACCATGTACTTACCTTTCGATTCAGTGACTCGCTCCATGCGGCTTTTAAACGCCTTGACCTTTGCAGTGGCAGTGTTGGCCATACTGGTGAATACACTGTTTTGCTCGAGGTTTGTATCCCAGATAATACAGCAGTTTAACATGCTGGTGACCAAAATGCACCTATTTCAGGCGGGGCGCTATGAGGAACTTGACCGGTACAGAAGTAACAACCGCAAAGATGAGGTGGGCTATCTCGACCGCTCCTTTGACAAGATGGTCGGAGAGGTAAAAAGGCTGGTGAAAGAAAACTATCTGACAAAAATCGCTAAACAGGAGGCTCAGTTGAAGTCCCTGCAAAATCAGATAGATCCCCATTTCCTGTTTAATATCCTGCAAACCATCAATTGGAAGGCGAAGACGGGCAAGCAGGAGGAGATATCCCATATCACCGAATCTCTGGGGAAGATACTGCGCTACACCCTTTACAAAAAAGAGGCCTTGGTACCCTTGCGGGAAGAACTGGAGATAGTTGAGGGATATGTATCCATACAAAAGTACAGATACGGCGAACGGCTTAGCGTGCTGACAGAGGTGCCAAAGAAATGGGGCGAGGCTATGATACCGCCGATGGCACTGCAGAATCTGACAGAAAACTCTATAAAGCATGCGCTGGAGAATATGCTGGAGCCTTGTGTGGTAAAAATCGGTGCGTTGGACAGCGGCGAGGATTTACTGCTGTTTGTTGAGGATAATGGTCCGGGAATAAGCGAAGAAACACTAAAAAAGCTGAGGGATCCGGTGGAATCGGACGAAGGAATTGGTCTTATCAATATCAAAAAAAGACTTTCACTGCTGCTGGGAGAACGGTACACACTGAGTGTATATAACACTGGTCGGGGAACCCGTGCGGAGATCTTACTGCCGAAGCCTGAAAACGAGAAGGAACGTCGAGAAAGGAAATAACACCATGCTGGATTTACTGCTGGTAGACGACGAAAAGAGTGTACTGGAAGCTATGGCGAACACAATCAGGTGGGAAAACTACGGCGTACGGTTGGTAGGCACCTGTGGGAACGCTATAGAGGCTCTTCACTTCATGGAAACTTCTCACTTAGATGTAATTATTACCGACGTGAAAATGCCGGTGGTCGATGGTATAGAGATGATAAAGCGGGCCAAGGAGATGGGAATCAAGGCAGAATTTGTCATACTTTCCGGTTTCAGTGAGTTTGAGTTTGCCCAGAGAGCCATGAGTCTTGGAGTGCGGCACTATCTTTTGAAACCTTGCGGAGAGAAGGAATTGGGAGAAGCGCTGATGAAGGTGCAGCAGGACTGTGCAGAACGATTGAAGGCCATTTCCTCTTCTAATCCCGAAACCGCAGCGCCACAGAAGAAACAGCATTTCGTGGAAGAAATTATCGAGTACGTGAACCAGAACCTGAGCGACAGCCGCCTTAACCTGAAGTGGATAGCCAGCAATCTGGTTTTCCGCAATGAGGACTACGTGGGAAAGGCTTTCACCGCCTACACCGGCGAAAACTTTCTGACCTACCTTAACCGACAGAGAATGCAGAGGGCGAAGGAACTGCTGGAATCAGAGAAGGAGAACAAGATATACGTCGTGGCCCAAGAGGTTGGGCTTGGGCACAATCCGAGATATTTCAGTAAGCTTTTCAAAAAATATGTTGGGTGCAGTCCGCAGGAGTATCAGGCAGGAAAGCGGCGGCAGAGATAATGAAAAAGGCTCGTAGGAATGTCTGCTTAAACCAGCCAAAAGAGAAACACATACAAGTATAGATTGTCAAAAAACCACACAACACACTCTCTTTTTCGGGTAGTACAGGAAGTAACAGGGGGTAAGGTGTGGAGAGGGGGGAGCGAGCAGCGACCGCTTCACTCCTGCAAAAGGGCAGAATTTTCCTAAGGCGTCCCGTTATCTTTTTTTGATTGTGTCAATACAGCGAATATCGGTTACAAAATTCAAGTGCCCGGAACACCGAATTTATACCCAAAACATAAAAACAGCGTTTCTATTCTTTCTTTTTAGAAAGTTAGAAACGCTGCTTTTATAATATGCTAATTTGCTGTTTGTTGCTGTCAAATGGGTTCTTATCTGCAGAATTTTGAAGGTGTACAATAAACAAATTAAAATGCGTTGGACTCTGGTTTTCAATATCAAATCTACGCCTATTTCTACGCCCAAATGATATGAAATTGTATGGCTCTACATGGAGCTTTATGCTTGCATAATTTTAGAAAACGCAGTAATCATGCGGGCTTACGGACTTATATGAAAGTATATAGATATATGGAAAAGGTCGGCCTGCGACGATACCTAATTTCATCTATAAAACCATCTTTCTTTGAATGTAGTCATGATGTAAACTTATACATAATCAGTATAGCATATTCCCCCTGCGCCTGCAAGAAAATTCTGTGATTTACATGGGAAAGTTTTTTTAAATCTGTTGTGGATAGAATCACCATATCACGCCCATGCAGTAGAAAGCAAAAGAAAATCATGTTGCTTCAAGACGAACTGTTTTTATAGAATGAATAAAATTATATAAACAAAAGCCTAGATACTATTGACAAATACCTTGCTAATCAGTATCCTTAAAATAAGAGTTATCGTATATTAAACCGATACTTTACAGTTTGGGGTGAAGATCGATGAAACGGATTTTGTCCATGGAACTTAAAAAAGCGTTTTGGAACAAGAGATTTTTATTTTCTTTATCAGTCGCTCTTTTTTTATCTTTATTAAGCGGCTTTTTACAAGTCCGGGGATACATCATCAGAACAAGGTTTCTAAATACACCAGCATACCAAAATGTTGCTGACTGGGGAAAAGACTACCACCTCAGCGCCGAGACCATGGCAGATTTCTGGATTGGCATGGATTTTTCAACCTGGTGCGCCACGGCATTTTTCTTTTTACTGCCCCTGCTGGCTGTTTTACCTTATGGCAGCTCGCTCCACCGAGAATATAAAAGCGGGTATCTTAATTTGATCACGCCGCAGATTTCCCAGAAGCGCTATTTTGCGGCAAAGTTTTTGGCGTCGTTTCTGTCCGGCGGCGCAGTGATCGTTCTTCCTATGATTGTCAACGTGATTTTTGTCGCCTGTACGGTGCCGATGCGTCTACCGTCCGTATTAGAAGTGATCTATAACGGCGTATACGGATTCGGGCTATGGGCGGAGGTTTTTTATACGCACCCGGTTTTTTACATTCTGCTCTATCTCTTGCTGGATTTTCTTTTTTCCGGCGCGATTGCCACAATTCCCATGGCACTTTACAAACTGAAAAACAGAGGACTGGTCTTAATTCTTCCGTTTCTCACGCTGATGGTTTTTCACATTTTCCTTTCCCTGCTTTATCGGTTCATTCCTTTCTGCCTGTCGCCTCTCGATTTCCTTCGCGCGGTAAATGTTTCTCCGTATGGCGCAAATTTGTGGATCGTAGCCGCAGAGTTTATACTGCTTCTTCTTCCGGGGATGCTCACCGTTTTGGCTTGGAGAAAAAAAGATGTTTTGTAGAATCTTTGCTTTGGACATAAAGCGAGCCATACTCGGCAGATGGAAAAGATTTTCGGTTGCACTGCTCTTTTTTGTTCTGGTAGCATTTGCGTGTAAAATCAGCTTTTCAAACGCATACCTGCAAAGCCCAGAGCTTTCTCCTTTTGCGGCGCTTACGTTAGGTGATTTTCTGCTCTATGCCTTTGGCGGCTGTGACGGCGTCCGCAGCGCAAGTTTATTTGGGTTTGACAGACCGTTTGCTATTCCTTTTCAATGGCTTTTACTGATTTTACTTGCCATATATATTAACTTTGACTTGACTGAGGAAAGCTCTGCGGGCGTGAATGTACAATTACTTCTTCGTGCCGGTGATAAAAAGCAATATTGGTTATCGAAAATTCTGTGTATTACTATCAGCACAAGTTTGTATTTTGTGCTGGGTGTGATTGTGACACTTGGGTGCGGTTTTGCCTTGGGTGGAGTTTCTTCTTTAGAAATAGATAAGTTAATTTTAAACGTGATGAACCTTTCTTCTATGGTTCCTCGAGAAGCCACCAGCCCCGCTTTTATTCCGACCTTGTTGATGGTATGGTTTGCCATTCTAACGATCACGTTGCTTCAGCAGCTTATTTCACTATTCATCAAACCGATTGGAAGTTTTTTAGTCATGGCTGTATTTTTGTTTCTGTCTGCCTATTTTATGAAACCTTTTTTCTTTGGCAATTATGCCATGATGATTCGAAATGCCCTCCTTTGTGAGGGCGGAGTCGATGCGGCGGAAGGCATTTTGATTTTGTCGCTTGTCAGTTTAGCATCGATAGCAGGAGGTTGCGTCGTTTACGACCGCAAGGATATTTTAAGCAAGGGGGAATCCTGATGTTTCTTGAAGTGAAAAACGTTACAAAATCTATACACGGCGATGTTGTAATCAAAAACGTATCCCTTTGCTCCGAGCGCGGGCGTGTGATCGGCCTGCGTGGAATAAATGGTTCCGGCAAAACGATGCTGATGCGCCTAATCAGTGGATTGATCCGCCCCACGAAAGGACAGGTTTTGATCGACGGAGAAGTCGTATCGAAAGACATACCGTTTCCGAGATCCTTAGGCGTGCTGATTGAAGGGCCGGCCTTTTTGGACGATTATTCCGCTATGGATAACCTGAAACTCATCGCATATCCCAAAGAAAAAGTGACAGAGGATGAGATCAAGGCTGTTTTATCGGAAGTGAGGCTGGACCCGAAAAGCCGCAAAAAATACAAAAAGTTTTCATTGGGCATGAAGCAGCGCCTCGGCATTGCGGCGGCGGTCATGGAGCACCCGGATTTGATTCTGCTCGATGAACCCACAAATGCGCTGGATGAATCCGGCGTTGACATGCTGGGGGACATCGTGAAAAAAGAAAAGGAACGCGGCGCAGTCTTGATCGTTTCCTCGCATGACCGGGATATTTTGGAGGATATATCCGATGAAATTTACGATTTAGAGCAAGGAGAGATCGTTCGGCACAGCATAAAGGGGGAGAAGCGAAGTGAAGGCTAAGAAAATTTTACTGTGCGCAGTCAGTCTTGTTCTGTTTCTGCTCATCGTCATGCGCATCGTCCATGTGAACACCAATGTACTGACGATCCCGGAAGAGCGCTATGCGCAAAACCAGTGGGTAGAACTGAACGGTGCCTTTCAGGAAATGGATGATGAAAACACGGCGGGCTATTCTGTAAGAATACTCGGTGCGGAGCAGCTGACGTACGATGAATTTTTGGAAAAATACGGCGCGTCGGAAAATCCCCCGGAGGGAAAGGACGATATAGAGACTGTGCTCGATGTAGAGTATGAGTTTCGCAATGCAGGCAATTCAGACGGCTATCTTCTGCTGATTCAATATATGATTGCAGGGCCGTATTATTCGCTGATTTTCGATTCGACCTTGTGGTCTGTATGCACCCCGACCGGCGAGGGACAACTCGCGACCGCCTTGCAGGAAGATACCACGTATTCCTTCCATGTCCCGTACATTTTTGCCGGCGGTTTTTCTAAAGACTTGGAGGGCGAAAAGCTCGCCGCTGTCGTTTCACGCATCCCTGTCAAAAAAATGATTGAATTTACGTTGTGATCTGCTTTATAAATAACCAAAAAGAAAACGGGCTTCTGCCGAATTGCCGCGGCGGGGCCCGTTTCTTTATGTGTGAACTTGCGATGTGTGCAATCTTGTTCTCTTATGCGTTTTCCTGTTCTGCGAGTTTTCTGCCCATGAGCACGCCCATGCAAGAGGCCATCATCAGGCCGCGCGTCCATCCGCTGGCGTCGCCAAGGCAGTGCAGGTTGTGAATGCTTGTGTTGAGGTCCGTGTCCATCTTCACGCGGTTGCTGTAAAACTTCAGCTCCGGCGAATAGAGCAGCGTCTCCACGGCGGCGAAGCCCGGGACGACGTGATCGACCGCCTGAATGAAGTTGATGATATTCACCATGGCGCGGTACGGCATGGCAGAGGTGATGTCGCCCGCCACCGCGTCCGGCAGAGAGGGGCGCAGGTTGGAGCGCGAAAGCTCTTTCTGCCACGTGCGCTTGCCGTCCAGAATATCGCCGTAGCGCTGCACTAAAATGTGTCCCGCGCCCAGCATGTTCGTCAGCTCGCCCACCTTCTGCGCGTATTCAATCGGCTGATTGAACGGCTCGTTGAAGTTGTGGGAGCACAAAATGGCGAGGTTCGTGTTATCGGATTTTTTATCTTTATAGGAATGGCCGTTCACGACGGCGAGGTTGTTATCGTAATTTTCCTGGCTGACAAAGCCGCCCGGGTTCTGGCAGAATGTGCGTACCTTGTTTTTAAACGGCTTCGGGTAGCCGATGAGCTTCGATTCATACAGAACGTTGTTCACGGTTTCCATGACCTCGTTGCGTACCTCTACGCGCACGCCGATATCCACTGTGCCCGGCGCATGGGCGATGCCGTGGCGGGCGCAGAGCTTGTCAAACCAATCCGCGCCGCGTCGGCCGGCTGCCACAACGGTCTGCTTCGCGTAAACGTCGTATTCGTTCTGACCCTCCGCAACGTGCACGCCGATGCAGGTGTCGTTCTTCAAAATGAGGTCGCTGCACGCGCAGCCGAAGCGAATCTCCACGCCGTTATGCAGAAGATATTGCTCAATCGCGTAATAAATCTCCTGCGCCTTCTCTGTGCCGAGGTGACGGATGGGGCAGTCAACGAGCTTCAGGCCGGTCTGGATGGCACGCTTGCGAATTTCTTTGACGGCTTCCTTTTCGCTCACGCCCTCCACGCGCGTGTCCGCGCCGAACTCCAGATAGATGGAATCCGTGTATTCAATAAGCGACTGTACGGTGTCTTCGCCGATCAGCTGAGGCAGGTCGCCGCCAACCTCCGGGCTGAGGGACAGCTTGCCGTCCGAAAACGCGCCCGCGCCGGAAAAGCCTGTTGTAATATGGCAGTACGGCTTGCAGTTCATGCAGCGGCCGGTCTGGGCCTTGGGACATTTGCGCGTTTCAATGGAACGGCCTTTTTCCAGCAGCAGAATTTTCTCCTTGCTGCCGCGGCGCAGAAGCTCCATCGCGGTAAAAATGCCGGCAGGACCGGCGCCGATGATGACGATATCCGTGTTCATGTTTGACCCCAACTTTCTAAAACTAACAGATGAATTTGCGTATGAATTTCAAAATACAACTCTATGCAAGACCCGGTTTCGGGTAAATCGGCAGGCCGCCCTGTGCCCGAACGTATACACGAAGCCCGTAAGCGGCTTCGGTATAGTCGGCACACAAGGCGGCCGGTAGAGACATTCACCCAAGTCGTGAATTTATATGACCGATCAGCAATTCATAATTATAGCAGCTAATTAAACCTCTGTCAAGCTTTTTTTGCGCATAAAAATGCAGGCTTTTGCAAAATATCTTGCAAATTTACTTATTTGGTGAACTTCTCGCCGTCGTAAATGAAGATGCCCGCGCCCGCGCCGGTCTTTTTGCCGTCCAGAAGCCATTTTTTAAAACAGCGGCGCTGGGTGGTGTCCTCTGGCAGCTCGCTGTTCGGCTTCTCAAAGTCCTTTGCGAACACACGCCACTTGTCATGGAACACATCGTATTCCTCGCTGTCGTAAATATAGAAGTCGCCGATGAAATCGACCATATTGAGCGTCTCGGGCAGAATTTCGCGGTTCTTCGGGAACAAAAGCCAGGAGTGGCAGTGGAATACCATCGGCTTGCCATCGAGGTCTTTTTTGTAAAATTCGTAGGCTTTTTTATAAGATTCGATGCGCGCCGCGCGGTTCAAAGAACCGCAGGACGGAATGTGCATGTTGTAAACCGTGTCACCGGGCTTTACCGTGTAACCGCCGACCGTCACGGGCGTGTCGCCGGAGAAGTGTACGGCCTCATACTGCAAACGGCCCAGCTTAAAGCGGTGCATCGTGTAGAACCACGGGTACCAGCTTGCGACGAATGTGCCCCAAATGCCGTATACGTCGTGGCACTCGATAAGCTTGAATTTTAGGTCGGCGATGGTGTCCCAGAACAGCTCGTCCGTCAGGCCCGCCGCTCTGTAATTTTCGCGCAGACGTTCGCTTGCAAGCGCAAGGAACAGGAAATCCACCACGTGGCGGTGCAGCCCTGTCCGCTCCGAAAGCGCGTCCATGTGCGGCACAATGGGCTTCCATTCCGCGCCGTATGCGCCGTCAATGCCGTAATCTTTAAAGAGCAGCGTCTCGGCAGAGACCAGCTCGTCGATCGCGCCGGGTGTCGTCACGAGCGTCTCGCAGTTCTCGCGCAGAGAAGCGCGGCTCGCTTCCGGCAGATCAAGGTTTTCAATAAAGCAATTTAAATAATCGAGTGTGTACATACGGATCCTCCCAAAGTAGCGTTTTTCCATAGAAACGCGTTTATCTCATTCTATCATTTGTATATGCGCGGCGCAATGGACTTTTTGCACAGCAGAGCACACCTGTTTTTGTAGGAACGGTGCACAGCACCTGTTTTTGCACGGTTTTCTCCGCTAACGCTCAAAATACAATCACCTTTTTATCACATTTTGTAAGTAAAATTTAAGAAACAAAACAAAAAGGAGGGTGAAAGCCATGGCGGACTATACCGGCATATTTGAGCGCGTAGAGCAAAAATATCTGCTCGATTCCTTACAATTTGAGGCGCTCTGGGCGGTTTTGGAGCCGTATATGCGCCCCGATGAATACGGGCGCTCCACCATATGCAACATTTACTTTGACACCCCGAATTATTTGCTGGCGCGACTTTCGGGCGAAAAGCCCGTCTATAAAGAAAAGCTGCGTTTGCGTACCTACGGCGTGCCGAAAGCGGAAAGCCCGTCGTTTGTGGAGCTGAAGAAAAAATATCAGGGCATTGTCTACAAGCGCCGCATCGTGATGCCCTACGGCGAAGCGTATGATTGGCTCGTAAACGGCAAAGCGCCGAAAGAGAACAGCCAGATTGCAAAAGAGATTGCATGGTCACTGCACTATTACGGCGACTTAAAGTCCGCTATGGCGCTATGCTACGACCGTGTGGCACTTTACAGCCGCGAAGACAGCGGCCTGCGCATCACATTCGATACCAACATACGCTTTAGAGAAGAAAATACCGACCTGCGTCAGGGGGACGACGGGCGACTGCTTTTAGAGCCCGGCGAAACGCTGATGGAAATCAAAGCCGACGGCGGTCTCCCCACATGGCTCACCGATATGCTGAGCCGCTTTAGAATTTACCCCGCGTCATTTTCTAAATATGCCAACGCCTATAACACTCACGGCACGCACATCGTGCATGCGTCCTAAATAATTCGTTTGATTTCAGAAAGGATATTCCCATGGAAACCGTGTTTGCAAGCTTCACCTCGTCCGGTATCACCGTATCTTCGTTTTTGATTTGCTCTCTCGTCGCGCTGTTTTGCGGCGCATTCATCGCGTTTACGTATACGCGCCGCACGCGCTTTACGCAAAGCCTTGTGCTCGCTGTCATTTTGCTGCCGTTTGCCGTGCAGACCGTCATTATGCTTGTCAACGGCAACGTTGGCACGGGCGTCGCGGTCGCCGGCGCGTTCGGCCTTGTCCGTTTCCGCTCCGCACCCGGTAACGCCAAAGACATCTCCGTCATCTTCGTTGCCATGGCCGTGGGTCTCGCCTGCGGCAGCGGCTATATCGCGCTCTCCGTGCTCTTCACGGTCATTGCGTGCGCTGTGCTGTATCTGCTCGTCTTCTTCCGTATCGGTGCAGACCGCAGCGGCGAAAAAGAGCTCAGCATCACCATCCCTGAATCGCTCGATTACACCGAGGTGTTCGACGATATTTTCAAAGAATACACCACCCACGCAGAGCTTACGGAAGTCAAGACCGCAAGCCTCGGTAGCCTCTATAAGCTGCACTATCGCGTGCGCCTTGCGGACGACCGCAACGAAAAAGAATTTCTCGATGCGCTTCGCTGCCGCAACGGCAATCTCGAAGTGCGCTGCGGCCAGCCGCATACTCCCGTGGAACAGCTGTAAGGAAAGGAGCCTTCCTTTATGAAACCGAATCGTTTATCCACGAAAAAACACACCCTGCGCTTTGCTGTCATTCTCTCCGCACTGGTCTTAACGGGTTGCGCCTCCACACAGTCGACCACATCGTCTACGTCCGCATCTTCCGCTTCCTCTACCGTGAGCACGGTCAGCACCTCTGAGGAAAGCAGTGCAGATGAGACCGATTCTACCGGCGGCGCGATGAACGGCACCATCGGCTCCGTCATCGAAGCAAATCTTTCCTTTAAAAATAAGGATTTCTACATCGATTACAGTACGGAAGACACCGTGAAGATCGACCTTTCCGCGCCAAAGGAAGCAGACGGCGTTAAGGTTTCCGGCAGCACGGTCACCATTACGGAAGCAGGCACGTATGTCCTCAGCGGTACGCTCACGGACGGCCAAATTATCATCGATGCCGGCGACGAGGATGATGTGCGCCTTGTGCTCGAAAACGCGAGCATCACCTGCACAACGACCGCGCCTGTCTACGCGAAAAACGCCGATAAAGTCATTATCAGCCTGCCCGAAAACACCGAAAGCACCGTGACCGATACCGTCACCGGCACGGACGGCAACGATGCGCTTACCGCCGCGATTTTTGCCAAATGCGATCTTTCCGTTAACGGCACGGGCACGCTGAACGTCAACGCCAACGCAAATGACGGCATCACGAGCGAAGATAAATTGAAAATCACCGGCGGCGTTTTGAATATCACTTCGGCAGACGACGGCCTCGTCGGCAAAGACGCTGTGCTCATTAAGGACGGCACCGTCCATATCACGGCTTCCGGCACCGGCATCAAGTCCACCAAATCCGAGGCCGATAAAGGCTATGTCTATATCGGCGGGGGCACTGTGAACATCACCGCCGAGCAGGACGGCATTCAGGCGGAGACCAGTGTTCTCATTTCCGCGGGCGAAGTAAATGTCACCGCAGGCGGCGGCGCGAATGGAGAGCAAAAAACGGGCAATGCTATGTTTGGCGGCGCACAGAGTACAACGACGGACGAAACCCTGTCTACAAAGGGCATCAAGGCCGAAGCCGCGCTCGACATCACCGGCGGCACCGTCACGGTCGATTCCGCAGACGACAGCCTGCACAGCAACGATTCGATGACCGTTTCGGGCGGCGGTATCACCGTAAAGTCCGGCGACGACGGCCTGCACGCAGATAACACCCTTACGATCGAGGACGGCACCATCGTGGTGGAAGAGTCCTGCGAGGGCCTTGAAGCCATCGACCTCACCATCAACGGCGGTACGATCGATGTCACCGCAAGCGACGACGGTCTGAATGCCGCGGGCAGCTCCGTTGACGGCGGCTTCGGCACCGCGGGTGCAGATACGCTCACCGTCAACGGCGGCACGCTCACCGTCAACGCCTCCGGCGACGGGCTCGATTCCAACGGTGCGCTTACGATTAACGGCGGTACGGTGTACGTCAGCGGCCCCACCGGTGACGGTAACGGCACATTTGACTGCGACGGCGTGTTTACCATCAACGGCGGCGTTGTGCTCGGCACAGGCAGCTCCGGCATGCTGAAGACCCCCACAACGGATTCCAAACAGAACACGATCAGCGTCAGCTGCACCGGCAGCGCGGGTGACACCGTAGAAGTGAAGGGCGCGGACGGCAACACGCTCGTTTCCGCCGTGGCTCCGAAGAGCTTTACGAATGTCATGTTCAGCACGCCGGACATCACCGAGGGCGAAACGTATACAGTCTATGTAAACGGTACAGAAGCCGCGAGCGAGACCTGCTCCGGCGTTGTCAGCGGCGCTACGGGTATGGTGGGCAGCTTTGGCGGCGGCCCCGGCAATATGGGTGGTCGGGTTCCAAACGGCGGTATGGGCGGCCAAATGCCGAACGGCAACAGCGATGGCATAACCCCGCCGAACGGTAACGGCGGCACACCTCCGCAGATGCCGGGCAACACCTCCGATACCTGATTTTCTCTTGTTTTCCTGTGCGTCAAAATATGAACTTTTCGTAACAATTTCGGCTTTTTCGCAAAAACCCGCACACCTTTTGTCAGGGTGAAAAGGAACCTGTCAATTTCCGTCGAAAATGCGCGAACGATTCTATTTGAACTTTCAAGACCCCCTTGCTATAATGGCATTACTGACAGATTTACCACCCATCCGACAGCCTCCGCTCTAAAAGTACAGCGGGGCTGCCGGGCCGGATCAGGAAGGATGAGAGATTTTGAGTGAACAGGAATTGATGCTGCGCGTAGCAGCCAAACACGGCGTAGACGGTGAAACGGTCCGCGAGGAGATTGGCAAAGCCCTTCGCACGGCGAAGAATTCTTCAAATGCCGCAGCCCGCGCGTTTTGGAGCGCCATCCCCGAAGATGCCAGCGACAAAGAGATCGTGCAGTGCATCGCCGCCCTCTTGTTGGGTAGCGCCGTGGAGGAGCAAAACTGAACAGCATTATCCGTAAACTCAAAAAACACGGTGCAGCCGAAATGAAGCTGCACCGTGTTTTTGTTGTTTTGCAAAATCACAGAAATAAAGGTCGCGCTTTTGGCTCGGCTTAAAACGACCGATTCGTGCCTTGTCACGATATCCTCTATCTTTTTCTCGGTCTCCTGTCTGCGAATGGCGAAGTAAGAGTTTACTTTATTACTCTTGCCCTTACAACCGGCGAAAGTGCCGCCAGCTTTTCGCGCACGTCCTCCGTCACGTCGCCCGTAACATCCAAAATGGTGTATGCCCAGTCGCCACGCGATTTCGAAAGCATGTTCTCAATGTTGATGCCCGCTTCACCGCACACCTGTGTGAACGAACCGATGGTATTTGGAATGTTTCTGTGCGCAAGGCAAATGCGTGTGTCCGCACCGCGTGCCATGGAAATATTCGGGAAGTTGACGGCATTTCGGATGTTGCCGTTTTCAATGTAATCCTTCAGCTCCTCTGCGGCCATCACAGCGCAGTTATCCTCGCTTTCCGGCGTGGAAGCGCCAAGGTGCGGGATCGCGATGACGTTTTCGACCCCGAGCAGCGCGTCATCCGGGAAGTCCGTCGCATACGCGGCAACGGTGCCGTCTGCAAGCGCCGCCAGCATCGCGTCGGTATCGACGAGCGCCCCGCGCGAGAAGTTTAAGACGCGCACACCTTTTTTCACTTTTTTCAAAGCGTCCGCGCCTATGAGTCCGCGTGTCGAGTCATTTAGCGGTACATGTATTGTAATGTAATCGCACTTTTCAAAAATCTCATCCACGGAAGCGGCCTTCACAATGTCGCTCGAAAGGTTCCATGCAGCGTCCACGGAAAGGAACGGGTCGAAGCCGTATACCTGCATGCCGAGCGTTTGTGCGGCGTTCGCAACGAGCACGCCGATCGCGCCAAGACCAATCACGCCCAGCTTTTTGCCGAGAATTTCCGGCCCCGCAAACGCGGATTTTCCTTTTTCAACCTGCTTCGAAATGTCTGCCGTGCCTTTTAGTGTCTGCGCCCATTCAATCGCCGGGACAATCTTTCTCGACGTCAAAAACAGTGCCGCCAGCACCAGCTCTTTCACGGCGTTGGCGTTTGCGCCGGGTGTGTTGAACACCACAATGCCGGCTTCCGCGCACTTTTCCACGGGAATGTTGTTCACGCCCGCGCCGGCCCTCGCGATTGCAAGCAGGCTATTGGGCAATTTCATGTCGTGCATGGCGGCGGAGCGCACTAAAATGCCCTCCGGGTTCTCAATTTCGGCAGCGTATGTATAGTTTTCGCCCAAACGGTCGGTGCCGAGCGGGCTGATCTTATTGAGGCAAAGTATGTTGTGCATCAGGCATTCTCCTTTTCAAAGTTCTCCATAAACTGAACAAGCTTCTCTACGCCCTCGCGCGGCATCGCGTTATAGATAGACGCGCGCATGCCGCCCACGCTGCGGTGGCCCTTCAGATTCACAAAGCCCGCAGCGGCAGCTTCCTGCACGAATTTTGCGTCTAAATCCTTGTCGCCCGTCACGAATGTCACGTTCATAATGGAACGGCTTTCTTTTTCGGCGCAGCCCTTAAAAAGCTTTGAGCGGTCGAGGAAATCATAGAGCAGCGCGGCTTTTTCCACGTTGCGCTTTTCCATCGCCTTCAGCCCGCCTACTTCATTTTTCAGCCATTCCAAAACGAGCTTGCACATGTAAATGGAGTAGCACGGCGGCGTGTTGTACATGCTGTCGCTTTCCGCGTGCGTCTTATACATGAACATCGTCGGCGTTTTTTCCTGCGGCTCGCCGATGAGATCCTCGCGGATGATGACAATGGTCAGGCCTGCCGGGGCTACATTTTTCTGCGCGCCCGCATACAAAACGCCAAATCTCGAAACATCGATCGGTCGGCTCAGAATGCAGGAGGAAATGTCCGCCACAAGCGGCACGTCACCCGTTTCCGGCAGCGCATGGAACACCGTGCCGTAGATCGTGTTGTTCATGCAGATATGGAAGTAGTCCGCGTCCGGGCGGAACTCCTTCGGATCAAGGTCGGGAATGCGGCTGAAATTCTGCTCTTTCGAGGATGCCACCACTTTGCAATCGCCAAATCGCGCGGCTTCCTTATACGCTTTTGTGGAGAACTGGCCGGAGAGTACATAGTCGGCTTTGCGGTTTTTCGTCATCAAATTCAGCGGCACCATCGCAAACTGCGAAGATGCGCCGCCCTGCAAAAAGAGCACCTTGTAGTTATCCGGGATCTCCATCACCTCGCGCAGAAGGCTTTCCGCGCCCTTGATGATCGCGTCATAGACCTTAGATCGGTGTGACATCTCCATCACGGACTGGCCTGATCCTTCATAGTCGAGCATTTCGGCAGCGGCTCTCAGAAGAACGCTTTCCGGCAGCATAGAGGGGCCGGCAGAGAAGTTGTACACACGGTTCATAGTAAGATCTTCCTTTCTTTGGCGCGTTAAATCGCACCGGATAATAAAATAGATTTGCCTTGCTTTACCGTGATTTCTTATAGCACTACGGTAAAGTTTCCCCTATTATACATACAGCAAAACGCAAATGTCAAGTATAAATTTGTTTTCAGAATAAAAACAGGTGTATCTAATCGGTGGACAAATATCGAATGCTGCATTTCGTTCGTGCCCCATGCACAAATACAAATAAATCGTCCACCTTCTGCTGACAAGTCCGCATTTTTCGGCCGCAAGGCAAAAAACGCGGCAAAAAAACACTTTAAAAACTATCTAAAAGTACAGAACATTTTCCATAACGGATTGATTTTTTGGAAATCTTTTTGTATAATAACAGAAACAAGGACACTTTAGGCTCAAAAAGAGCAAACAGACCCGTGTCCGAACTCGGCGAAAGGGTGAAGCTTTCATGAAGGTACAGAATATTGTCAACATTTTAAAGGCGGAAATACTGGCGGAGGGCGACCTTCAGGAAGAGGTCAAAACCGCATGCGGCAGCGATATGATGAGCGACGTGCTGGCGTTCGTCAAGGATCAGTCCGTGCTGCTCACGGGCCTTGTCAATCCGCAGGTGGTACGCACGGCGGAAATGATGGATATGCACTGCATCATCTTTGTGCGCGGCAAGCGCCCGGATGAGACCGTGTTGTCGCTCGCACGGCAAAAGGACATCACCATCCTCGCAACGCCGTACAGAATGTTCACGGCGTGCGGCCTCCTATACGAAAACGGATTAGAAGGCGGGTGTGACGTATCATGAGTATGCTGCAACTTCGGTATACAGTCCCCGGCGATGATTTTACCCGCGCAGGCGAAGCTTCGGGCGATGTAAAGCATAAATTAAAAAAGCTCGGCTATAACCCATCTGCCATTCGCCGCGTTTCCATCGCCATGTACGAGGGTGAAATCAACATGGTTATCCATGCGGGCGGCGGCGAAGCCAATGTGGACGTGGACCCGGATAAGGTTGTCATCGTGCTCACCGATCACGGTCCCGGCATCGCAGACGTGGAAAAAGCCATGCAGGAGGGCTGGTCCACCGCGCCGGATAACGTGCGGTCGCTTGGTTTTGGCGCCGGCATGGGCCTGCCGAACATGAAGAAGTATTCCGACGAAATGACGATTGATTCGGTCGTGGGGCAGGGCACCACGCTCAAAATGGTCGTTTACGCGCAGAGCGAAAAATCGTAAGCTCTGCATAGGATAATGGAGGAGGCGCGTTAGATTGGGTATTTTTTTCCACTCGGTCACGCTCGATGAAAGCAAGTGCGTAGGCTGCACAAACTGCATCAAGCGCTGCCCAACGGAAGCCATTCGCGTGCGCAGCGGCAAAGCGGTCATCATGAGCGAGCGCTGTATCGATTGCGGAGAGTGCATCCGCATCTGCCCGCACCACGCAAAGCGTGCAAAGCATGACCACCTTTCCATGCTGGAAAAGTTTACATATAAAATCGCGCTGCCCGCACCGTCTCTTTATGGGCAGTTTAATAATTTGGACGATCAGGATTATGTTTTGTCCGGCCTTAAAAAGCTTGGGTTCGATGACGTCATGGAGGTCTCCGGCGCGGCAGAGCTTGTCAGCGAGGCTACCCGCCGTCTGATGGATGCCGGCACCTTGCAGCGCCCCGTCATCAGCTCGGCTTGCCCGGCTGTCGTGCGTTTAATCCGCGTCCGCTTCCCGGATCTCTGCGACCACGTTCTGCCGCTTTTGTCACCCATGGAGACTGCGGCAAGGATTGCAAAGCAGCAGGCCATGCAGAAAACGGGCCTGCCGAAAGAGCAGATCGGCTGCTTTTTCATCACGCCGTGTCCCGCAAAGGTTACGGATATTCGCATGCCCATCGGCATCGAAAAGTCGGAGGTAGACGGCGCCATCGCCATCAGCGAAATTTTCCCGCAGCTTTCAAGCCGCATGGATAAGCTCACGCCAAAAGATCTCGAATCGCTCTCAAATTCCGGCATTATCGGTGTCAGCTGGGCGACTTCCGGCGGCGAATCCTCGGCGCTGTTAAAAGAAAAATATCTCGCGGCGGACGGCATCGAAAACGTCATCCGCGTTTTGGAGGAGATTGAAGACGAACGCATCGGCGAGCTGGATTTCATCGAGCTCAACGCCTGCTCCGGCGGCTGCGTCGGCGGCGTGCTATGCGTCGAAAATCCGTATGTCGCCATTGCAAGATTGCAAAGATTGCGCAAATATCTGCCCGTCTCGCAGAATCACTTGGAGAAAAACAAAACCGTCCCGGAGGAAATGAACTGGGGCAGCGGGCTGGAGTTTTCCAATGTTTTAACGCTTTCGGAGGATATTTCCCGCGCCATGGAAATGATGATGGAGATCGACAAGGTGGAAGCGGAGCTGCCGGGGCTCGATTGCGGCGCGTGCGGCGCACCGAGCTGCCGTGCCTTTGCGGAGGACACCGTGCGCGGAAGCTGCCGCAAGGAAGACTGCGTGTTCATCCTGCGCAAGGAGATCCGCCGTTTTGCGGATTCGCTCTCAAATTTAGACCTTGACGGCGGCAAACGCACAAATGATGACGAATAGGGGGAAGTAAAATGCAGATAGGGGAAATGGCCGAAGCACTCGGCTGGAAGCTTTTGACCGAAAATACAGATACAACGCGCGAAGTAAAGGGCTGCTACTGCGGCGATCTTTTAAGCTGGGTCATGGGCAGAGCCAAAGCGGACGACGCGTGGCTTACCGTCATGGGCAACGTCAACGCCATCGCGGTCGCATCGCTTGCCGATACCGCAGGCATCATCCTTGTGGAAGATGCCGCTTTGGATGCAGATGCCAAAGCGCGTGCCGAGCAGCAGGAAATCGCCGTGTACGGCACATCCCTGCCTGCCTTTGAAACCGCGCTCAAAATCGCTTCATTATTGGGGTGAATGTATGAACAGCTATCGGTACGACCTGCACCTGCACTCGTGCCTTTCTCCGTGCGGCGATACGGACATGACGCCGAACAACCTCGTCAATATGGCGGCGCTGCTTGGCTGCGACATTATCGCGCTCACGGATCACAATACCTGCCGCAATACGCCCGCCGCTGTAAAGGTGGGGAAGGCCGCGGACGTGCTCGTCATTCCCGGTATGGAACTCTGCACCGCCGAAGAAGCACACGTCGTCTGTCTGTTTGAAACGGTCGAGGACGCGCTCGCGTTCGATAAATACGTCTGTGCGCACATTCCAAAGGTGCCGAACCGCCCGGAAATTTTCGGCGAGCAGTGGATCTTAAATGAGGACGACGAGAAAATCGGCGAAATTTCCGAGCTTCTCATTACCGCAACAGACATCAGCATCAACGACGTGCAGGCGCTCGTGAAAAAGTTTAACGGCGTGGCGTTTCCCGCGCATGTCGATAAAGACGCGTACAGCGTCACTGCGTCGCTCGGTGCTATCCCGCCGGAAGCGCAGTTTTCCGCAGCAGAGCTGTCCCTTACTGCCGATGCCGCACAGCAGCGGCTTCTGCACCCGGAGCTCGAAAGCATGATGCTTCTGCGCAGCTCTGACGCGCATTATCTGCATTTGATGCCCGAAGAACACCAAACGGTGGAGCTGCCGGAAAAAACCGCCAAAGCGCTTTTAGATGTGCTGCGTGGGTGCGGTGCAGGTAAATTTCAAGCTTTATAAGAAAAAACGCCAAGCTGTGTGCTATGCGAATTTCGCATAACGCACAGCTTTCGCCATTTTTACCAACATGGACAAATCACCGAATTTTCGTTAAATTGCATAAAATTTCGTTAAATCTCACTTTTTTGGAAATTAGCTGTTTCTAACTCGTGCGAATCGGGAGAAAACGGAATAGATATACTTTTATCGATATAAAATATCGATAAAATGAGTGATATTTCAACCTTTTCACGGCAAATCTATACTGTTTTTGTATACTTTAACAAATGCCCGAAAACGAAATTTTTGTGCTGTACGCTAAAAGAACTGACAAAAATTTCGTCATGGGTTTGACAAACTTTCGTTTTTAATTCTTATTTAGAATTATTATGTATGTCGATTTTGATATAATTCATAAAGATGTATGAAAGTTCTCCGCCCAATAGGGGCGCAGACCGAACCATACCTGAATTTAAACATAATTTTATCAGGGAGGAAATAAAATGCAAAAGCGTATCAGTACCATTCCGTTTACCGATACTCCCGAGCAGCATGAGAAGCTCCTCGCAGTCATCGAGAGCCTCAAGAATGAAAAGGGCGCCGTCATGGCTGCACTGCACAAGGCGCAGGATATCTACGGTTACCTGCCGATCGAAGTGCAGAAGGAGATTGCACGCGGTCTCGATGTATCTCTCGAAGAGGTCTACGGCGTTTCCACGTTCTATTCTCAGTTCTCGCTCACTCCGAAGGGTAAGTACAACATTTCCATTTGCCTCGGCACCGCATGTTACGTTAAGGGTGCAGATAAGGTTCTTGACCGTCTCATTGCAAAGCTCGGCATCCAGCCGGAGGAATGTACGCCGGACGGCGTATTCTCGCTCACCGCATGTCGCTGCATCGGCGCCTGCGGCCTTGCACCGGTCCTCACCGTCAACGAAGACGTTTACGGCCGTCTTGTTCCCGAGGACGTGGATAAGATCCTTGCAAAATACACAGCGTAAGCCATGCGCGAGCTTTCGCTGAATGTGATGGACATTGTGCAGAACTCCGTTCGCGCGGGCGCATCGCTTATCACGGTGCAGGTCGCGGAATCGAAAAAGCACGACACCTTAACCATCACGATAACGGATAACGGCTGCGGTATGAGTGCGGAGCAGGTCAAAAGCGTCATCGATCCGTTTTTCACCACACGCACCACCCGCAAGGTTGGGCTTGGCGTGCCGCTTTTCAAAATGGAAGCGGAAATGACGGGCGGCTCGTTTCAGATTGATTCTGAAGAAGGGAAGGGCACCAAAGTCACGGCTGTGTTTCGTCCCTCGCATGTCGATATGATCCCCCTCGGGGACATCGCGTCCGTTATCCATCTTTTGATCACCTGCAATCCCGAACTCGATTTTCTCTTTACCCACAGCGTTGAAGAAAAAGAGATCACCCTCGATACCCGTATGCTGCGCGAGCAGCTGGAGGGCGTTCCGTTTACGGAGCCCGCGGTATCGGCGTGGATTCGGGAGTATCTTGCAGAGGCGGAGGAAGAGCTTAAGTAGCTCTCGTAGTATCAATGCGCAAGGCGCAGAAAGGAAAAGCCACATGAAATCATTAGCTGAACTTCAGGCAATTCGAGATAGAGCAAAAATGGCGGTCAACGTCCGTGAAAATTCCGAAGCGAAAACACGTGTTCTGGTCGGCATGGCTACCTGCGGCATCGCAGCAGGCGCAAGACCGGTTCTCACCACCATCTCGGATGAGGTCAATAAACGCGAGCTTCACGACGTCCTGGTCACGCAGACGGGCTGCATCGGCATCTGCCAGTTCGAGCCGATCGTCGAAGTTATCGATGAAAACGGCACCAAGACTACATACGTAAAAATGACACCAGAAAAGGCACTGCGCGTTGTCAACGATCACATCGTCAACGGCAATGTCGTCACGGAATACACCATCGGTGCAAATCAGAAATAAGGAGGTAAAACTATGTTTCGTTCCAATGTTCTGGTCTGCGGCGGTACGGGCTGCACGTCCTCGAACAGCGAAAAGATCATTGAAAAGCTGAAGGAGGAAATCAGCGCCAAAGGTCTGGATCAGGAAGTCAACGTTGTTCGCACCGGCTGCTTCGGCCTGTGCGCACTCGGCCCGATCATGATCGTATACCCGGAGGGCGCGTTCTATAGCCGCGTCACCCCGGAAGATGTCCCGGAAATTGTTGAAGAGCACCTGCTCAAGGGACGTATCGTTCGCCGCCTGCTCTACAAGGAGACGGTCGTTGACGAAAGCACTACAAAATCCCTTAACGAGACCACGTTCTACGCAAAGCAGATGCGTGTCGCACTGCGCAACTGCGGCGTGATCAACCCGGAGCAGATCGACGAGTACATCGCGCTCGACGGCTATCAGGCAATCGGCAAGATTCTCACGGAGAAGATTCCGCCCCAGCAGGTCATTCAGACCATGCTCGATTCCGGCCTCCGCGGTCGTGGCGGTGCAGGCTTCCCCACCGGTCTTAAGTGGAAATTCGCAGCGGCAAACGATGCCGATCAGAAATATGTATGTTGTAACGCCGACGAGGGCGACCCGGGCGCATTCATGGACCGTTCCATTCTGGAAGGCGACCCGCACAGCGTCATCGAAGCCATGACCATCGCCGGTTACGCCATCGGCGCAACGCAGGGCTACATCTACATCCGTGCAGAGTACCCCATCGCGGTTCACCGTCTCCAGATTGCCATCAACCAGGCGAGAGAATATGGCCTGCTCGGCAAGAATATCTTCGATTCCGGCTTTGATTTCGACCTTGAGATCCGCCTCGGCGCCGGCGCATTCGTGTGCGGCGAAGAGACTGCGCTTATGACCTCCATCGAAGGTAAGCGCGGCGAGCCGAGATGCCGCCCGCCGTTCCCGGCACTCAGAGGTCTGTTCCAGAAGCCGACCGTTCTGAATAACGTTGAGACGTATGCCAACATCCCGCAGATCTTCCTCAAGGGGCCGCAGTGGTTCCGCAGCATCGGCACAGAGAAGAGCGCGGGCACCAAGGTGTTCGCACTCGGCGGCAAGATTAACAATACCGGCCTTGTTGAGGTTCCGATGGGTACCACCCTGCGTGAAGTTGTCGAAGAAATCGGCGGCGGCATCCCGGGCGGCCACAAGTTCAAGGCTGCACAGACCGGCGGTCCTTCCGGCGGATGTATCCCGGCATCCCTCATCGATACGCCTATCGATTATGACAGCCTCATCGCCATCGGCTCCATGATGGGCTCCGGCGGCCTCATTGTTATGGATGAAACGACCTGCATGGTCGATATCGCAAAGTTCTTCCTTGAGTTCACGGTCGATGAATCCTGCGGCAAGTGCACCCCGTGCCGTGTCGGCACGAAGCGCCTGCTTGAGATCCTCAACAAGATTACAAGCGGCAAGGGCACACTCGAAGACATCGATAAGCTCGAAGAGCTCTGCTACTACATTAAGGAAAACTCCCTCTGCGGTCTCGGCCAGACAGCGCCGAACCCGGTTCTTTCCACACTCAAGTATTACCGTGATGAGTACATTGCGCACGTCACCGAGCATCGTTGCCCGGCAGGTGCCTGCAAGGCCCTCACGAATTACGTCATCGATGCGGACAAGTGCAAGGGCTGCACGCTCTGCGCACGCAACTGCCCGGTCGGCGCCATCTCCGGCACCGTCCGCGAGCCGCATGTCATCGATACGCAGAAGTGCATCAAGTGCGGCGTCTGCCGTGAAAAGTGCAAGTTTGGCGCCATCGAAAAGAAGTAAGGAAGGAAGTTGAGAATAGCATGGATATGGTAAATATTAAGATCAACGGCATGTCCTACGAGGTCGCTGCCGGCAGCACGATCCTCGAAGCCGCAAGAGAAGCCGGAATCGACATTCCCACCCTTTGCTTCTTGAAGGACGTCAACCAGATCGGCGCATGCCGTATGTGCATGGTCGAAGTTAAGGGCGCAAAATCGCTTGTTGCCGCCTGCGTGTACCCGGTAAACGAGGGCATGGAGGTCTTCACCAATACGCCGAAGGTTCAGAAATCCAGAAAAATGACACTGGAGCTCTTGCTCTCCGTGCATGACCGCAAATGTCTCTCCTGCAAGAGAAGCGGCACCTGCGAGCTGCAGAAGCTCTGCAACGATATGGGCATCGACAGCGAGAACCGCTACGAAGGCGCCGTTCCCGCCGGCAAAAAGGATTACAGCACCCTGCACCTCGAAAGAGATAACGCAAAGTGCATCCTGTGCCGCCGCTGCGTGGCAGCCTGCCAGCAGCAGCACGTCGCCGTCATCGGCGCGAACAACCGCGGTTTCGATACCGAGATCGGCTGCGCATTTGAGATGCCGCTCAGCGAAGTGGCCTGCGTTTCCTGCGGTCAGTGTATCGTAGCCTGCCCGACAGGTGCCCTCACCGAAAAGGACAATACCCAGCAGGTCATCGATGCCATCAACGATCCGGAAAAGGTCGTTGTCGTGCAGACGGCTCCGGCTGTGCGCGCAGCGCTCGGCGAAGAGTTCGGTATGCCGATCGGCACGAACGTAGAAGGCAAGATGGTCGCAGCCCTGCGCCGCCTTGGCTTCGATAAGGTCTACGATACCGATTTCGGTGCCGATATGACCATCATGGAAGAAGCAAACGAGTTCATTGACCGCGTGAAGAACGGCGGCAAGCTGCCGATCATCACCTCCTGCTCTCCGGGCTGGGTCAAGTTCTGCGAGCACTACTTCCCGAGCCTCACAGAAAACCTCTCCACCTGCAAGTCCCCGCAGCAGATGACCGGTGCGCTCATCAAAACGTGGTTTGCGGAAAGAGAAGGCATCGATCCGAACAACATCGTTTCCGTTTCCGTCATGCCGTGCGTCGCGAAGAAATTCGAGATCAACCGTGACGACGAAGACGCAGCCGGTGTGCCGGATGTTGATATCTCCATTACCACCCGCGAGCTTGCCCGCATGATTAAGATGGCACAGCTCAACTTCGCAAGACTGCCGGAAGAGGATTTTGACCCGGTTATGGGCGTTTCCACCGGCGCAGCTACGATCTTCGGCGCGACGGGCGGCGTTCTGGAAGCAGCGCTCCGTACCGCAGCCGATGTGCTTGAGGGCGTCGACCACGATAACATCGAGTACAAAGAGATTCGCGGCACGAAGGGCTTCAAGGAAGCTGTTTACAAGGTTGCCGGCATGGATGTCAAGGTCGCTGTCGTCAGCGGTCTGAATAACGCAAACGAGCTGCTCAAGAAGATCGAAAGCGGCGAAGCCGACTACCACATCGTGGAAGTCATGTGTTGCCCGGGCGGTTGCGTAAACGGCGGCGGCCAGCCGATTCAGCCGTCTACGGTTCGCAGCTTCACGGACATTAAGGCCCTGCGTGCAAAAGCCCTCTACGATGAGGACGCGGCTAAGACGCTCAGAAAGAGCCACCTGAACCCCGTCGTCAAGGAGTGCTACGAATGGATGGGCGGCGAGCCCGGCTGCCATAAGGCACACGAGCTGCTGCATACGTCTTACGTCAAGCGCGATCGTTTCTAAATTTAAATTTAAGGTGTTTAAGAGCCACTGCGAGTAATCACAGTGGCTCTTTTTATGTCGGCTCCCTCTGACAGAGGGAAAGGAAGTGATACAGCGTGCTAATGAACTTCACGGTACCTTTCACTTAGAAAAAACTGTGTATATAAAAAGAGCGGCGCAAAGCCGCTCTTTCAGGGAACCCATGCAACTGGGTTCCCTACAATTTGAACGTCCCCCAGACGTTCAAATCTACCTTCCTAGTTTTGAGTTAGGCAAAAGTATTCCGAACTCTGCGGAGTTCGGCTTAGGGCTCAGCCCTAAGAATCCGCGACCTTTTTTGAAAAAAGGTCGATCAAAAACTTTTAACCCACGTTTTGCGTCATCACTGCGCTACCTTCTCCAACAGCTTGCAAATATCCATGGCTGCATTTTGATTGATAACTGCTCTCTGTCGTTTGCGCATTTCTTCCGCATTTCCCGGCTCCGAAAGCCTTTCCACCGCCGACAAAAGCTCTGTTTCTGTGTTTTCCACCTTTACGGCGATACCCTCCTTGGCAAAAAACTCCGCGTTGCAGCTTTCGCACCCCGGTATCGGCGAAATGTGCACAAGCGGCACGCCCGCCGCGGCGCTCTCCGTAGATGAAAGTCCGCCCGGCTTCGAGATAAACACGTCGCTTGCCTTTAAATACAGTGCCATTTTGTTCGTGCTGTGCATCGGCGTGATTTGCCCATTTTTTGCAAATTCAGCCTCCACGCTGTCAAACAGCGCCTTATTGCTGCCGCACAAAATGTTGAGGTCGCAGTCTGCATTCTGCTCCAAATACGGCAGCAGTGCCCGCACGGCATTTATAATTGATCCCGCGCCCATGCTCCCGCCGGAAAGCAGCAACGTGCGCCTGTCTTTCGGCAAGTTAAGCGCTTCCCGCGCTCTGTCTTTCGTGATGGTATCATCGGAAAAATCCAGCCGCACCGGGATGCCCAGCGGCCGCAATTTTTCCGCAGGAATGCCTCGCCCGGTGAAATCGCTGCTCAAAAGCGGGGAGGGCGTCACGTACAAGTCGCAGTCCGATTCCTCCGTAAACGGAACGCAAGTGTAATCCGTCGCAATAAACACAAACGGCGGCGTTTCCATGCCGTTTAGCCGCATGTGCGTCAAAATCTCCGCCGGGTACAAATGCGTGCAGACAATCACGTCCGTTAGGTGTTCCGCAAGGTATTTCTGCATGTACGGCGCCATTTTGCCGTTGATGTGGTACACCGGCGAACGTCCCGGCAGCTTACGGTACGCGTTACCGAGGTCATAGACCGCGCCAAACAGTTTCGGGCTTTTCTGTACCAACTTTATATAGGTCTGCCCGACTTTATTTGCAAGCTCCTCGCTCACCAGCGTGTACGGGTCCATGCGCACGGCGTGGTGCCCGCGTTCCGTCAGCGCCTCAAAAACCGCTTGCGCCGCCGTGTTGTGCCCGCCGCCCGTGCTGCAGGATAGAATCAGTGCTTCCATGCAAGTTTCACCTCAAAGTGTTCTTTTTCCTCGGCACTCATAAAGAGCTTCGCGAGCACTGAAGCCGCAATCAGCAAAAAGCCGAAGACGATATAGCGGTTCGGCTCCAGCCAAACCGTGCAAATGGCCGCCAGAATATACGTCGCCACTGTACGGTAATAGTTCGGGTTGATTTTAACAACGCACGAAAAGAAAATGAAGATGCCCGCCAAAACGCACAGAGGGATCCAGTGCGGCAGCAGCCCCAAAAAGCACCCAAACGTTGCCGCAATGCCTTTGCCGCCATGCTTAATGTCATAAAACGGCAGAATATGGCCCAAGACCGGCGCCGCCATCACAAAAGAGAGCATCAGCGGGTTTTCGGGCAGTTCTCCGCTGCGGTACAAAAAGACCGGAAAAAAGCCCTTTAACAGGTCGCCGCACAACGTAAACACGCCGCACCGGAACCCGCCGTATGTAAACGCATTCATTGTGCCCGGGTTCTTGTCCGGGCTTTCCGCCATAATGTCTGTCTTTTTAAAGATCAGCCCACCGAGCCGCGCAAACAAAATACTGCCCAGCAGATATCCGAAAATAATATATAAAGCGTCGCGCACTTCCATGTTTTTCACACACTCCCCAAAAATTTCGCGCCATAAAAAATTCACAATTTTGCCGAGAGTCTCGTCTTGACAACCTCTTATAAAGTCATTATAATATGAACCATTGACACTTGTCAATTTGACATTTGTCCAAGTTAAGCGAAAATATTGACGAAACAGGAGGGAATGTCTATGTATCAGGGAAAAAACCCAACGGCGCTGCAATCGCAGAACCTCATCACAGAGGCACTTTTAGCACTTATGGAGGAAGAGCCGTTTCAAAAAATCACGATAAAAGCCGTTTGTGCCCACGCCGGCGTTTCACGCCAGACGTTTTACTCGCTGTTTGAAAATAAAGAAGAGGTCATTGGGCGTCGGCTCGACCAGCTTTTTGAAGAATACCGTAAACGGTTCATTGAGGAAAAGCGCGCTTACACCCTTCGCAGTCTATGTGATTCTATTATGGAGTGTTTTGTGGAGCAGAAAAAACTCCTCAGTCTTCTGGTCGAAAATCATCTGGATACATTGGCTCGCGAAAAATCGGAAGCGTATCTCCTGCATTTGGACAATATTTTCCACGCTTATGACCACGAAGATCGTGATTACGCCATTTCATTTCTTGCCGGCGCGATCATCAGCATGGTGGTTTACGCTATTCGCAAGGATGATTTTACGGATAGCCGCAAAATTTCGAATCTTGTGCAAAAGATCATTACCGGCCAATATTTTACAATTTAAATCCGAAAATTCCTATAACAAAAACCGCTCGGGCTTTACGGCTTCGAGCGGTTTTATATTACAAGAAGGATTATTTGTGGTAGAGATTATTGTCCTCATACGTTGCTTCGCACGTCACGTTGACGCCAAGGCGTTTGAATACGCTGTCGTCTACCGTGCCGAGGATTACGCTGGAGTGCAAATCACAGCCGCTCAGCTCGTCCAGCTTCTGCATGGCGCGCATCGCGTTTTCGTCGGTCGCCGCGCTGATGGCGAGCGCCACCAACATCTCATCGGTGTGCAAGCGCGGGTTTCGGCTCTGCATGTAGTCGGTTTTCAGCGTCTGAATCGGCGCAATGACCGTCGGCGAGATGAGCTTCACCTCGTGTGGAATGCCTGCAAGCATCTTCAAAGCGTTCAGTGTCAACGCAGAGGAAGCACCCAGCAATTCCGATGTGCGCCCCGTCACAATCGTGCCGTCCGGCAGCTCTAAAGCTGCCGCGGGCTGGCCTGTCGCTTCCGCGCGCTTCAATGCTGCGAGCACGACCGGGCGGTTCTCCGGCTCCAACTTCAGCTGGCGCATCAGGTTCTCGATTTTCTGTAATTCCGCTTCGGAAGCAAGACCTTGGCGCACAAGGCACGCCGTCTTAAAGTAGCGGCGAATAATCTCCTGCTTCGAGGCTTCGCGGCACACTTCATCGTCGATGATGGACAGACCCGCCATGTTCACGCCCATGTCCGTCGGGCTCGCGTACGGGCACTCGCCGTAAATCTGCTCAAACATCGCGCGCAGCACGGGGTAGATTTCAATGTCGCGGTTGTAGTTTACAGTTGTCTCACCGTACGCCTCAAGGTGGAACGGGTCGATCATGTTCATATCATTCAGGTCAGCCGTCGCCGCTTCATAGGCAAGGTTCACCGGGTGCTTTAAGGGAAGGTTCCAAATGGGGAAGGTCTCAAACTTCGCGTAGCCTGCCTTAATGCCGCGTTTGTGCTCGTGGTAAAGCTGTGAAAGGCAGGTTGCCATTTTGCCGCTGCCCGGGCCCGGCGCCGTCACCACAACAAGGGAGCGCGTCGTCTCAATGTAGTCGTTGCGTCCGTAGCCCTCGTCGCTTACGATGAGCTTCACGTCGGAGGGGTACCCCGGAATGCGGTACTGGCGGTAGACCTTCAGCCCCAGTGTCTTCATGCGCTGCTCAAAAATCGCCGCGGAGGGCTGGTCTGCGTACTGCGTCAGCGTGATGCTGCCCACATATAAGCCGAAGCCGCGGAAAATATCAATCAAACGGATGACATCCGTGTCATACGTAATGCCAAGGTCGCTGCGGCGTTTGTTTTTCTCAATGTCGTTCGCGTTGATCGCAATGACAATCTCCGCCTGGTCTTTCAGCGCCAAAAGCATCTTGATCTTGTTGTCCGGTTCAAAGCCCGGCAGCACGCGTGAAGCGTGGAAATCGTCAAACAGCTTGCCGCCGAATTCCAGATACAGCTTGCCGCCGAACTGGTCAATGCGCTCGCGAATACGCGCAGACTGCAGCTCGATATACTTCTGACTGTCAAAACCGATTTTCTTCATGGTCATTCCCCTTCCTTAATTCATACGTCTCATGCGTCCTAAAATAAGCCCCTTTAGGGTGCATTTGAAAAGCCGTAAACTTGTTTTCCGATACACCCCGAATACAGTAAAAAAGCGGGCGTTCGGTATCTGCCCGCGAAAAATCTGTTTTTAGTATAGCAAAAAACGCGTTTTTTTTCAATAGCAAATCTTGGTTTGCGCCGCCTAATTTCGACTCTCTTCCGCGCGAGATATTGTCAGTATCTTCAAAAAGTGGTATACTGTTTATTAAATCGAAGTTTAATTTTAACGGCGGTACAGGGAGACACTTTTCATGAGCGAGCAAAAGCGAAACACAACGAAAAACCAAATATGCCTTGGGCTTTTGGCGCATGTCGATGCCGGCAAGACCACACTTTCGGAAGCGATGCTGTATGAAGGCGGACAGCTCCGCCGTCTCGGACGCGTCGATCATCAGGACGCGTTTCTCGATACCGACGTGCAGGAGCGCGAGCGCGGCATCACCATTTTCTCAAAGCAGGCTGTTTTACCGCTCGAACATACCGCGTTTACGCTGCTCGATACCCCCGGTCACGTCGATTTTTCCAGCGAAATGGAGCGCACGCTTCAGGTGCTCGATTACGCTGTGCTCGTCATCAGCGGCACAGACGGTGTGCAGAGCCACACGCGTACGCTATGGCGGCTTTTGGAGCGCTATAACGTCCCCACGTTCCTCTTCATCAACAAAATGGATCTCGACGGCGCAGACCACGATAAAATCTTAGCCGAGCTGCAAAAGCTCAGCACTGGTTGCGTCGATTTCACATCTCCCGAAGCGGAACGCGATGAAAATATCGCCGTTTGTGACGAAGACACGCTCGCCCATTACCTCGAAACGGGCGAAGTCGAATGTCCCGAGATTAAACGCCTCATCAAAAATCGCAAGCTTTTTCCGTGCTGGTTCGGCTCGGCTTTGAAGTTAGACGGCGTAAAAGAACTTCTAAACGGTCTTGAAATGTACACCGAAATGCCCGAATACCCTAAGGCTTTCGGCGCGAAGGTCTTCAAAATCGCACACGATCATCAGGGCGCACGGCTTACGTATTTGAAGATCACAGGCGGCGCTTTGCCCGTTAAAATGGTGCTTAAAGGCGGCGCGGGTGAAAACGTATGGGCAGAAAAAGCCGACCAGCTCCGCATCTATTCCGGTGGGAAATTCCGCCTTGCGGAGGAAGTCACCGCGGGCGGCGTGTGCACCGTAACGGGTCTCACGCACACGTATCCCGGGCAGGGACTCGGTGCGGAGGAAGACACCCCCGCGCCCGTGCTTGAAAGCTTTTTGACGTATCAGGTCTTCCTGCCGGACGGTATGGAGCCGCACACCGCCGTGCGCTGTTTGCGCGTTTTGGAGGAAGAAGACCCCCAGCTTCATGTCGTGTGGAACGAGCAATTACACGAAATTCACGTGCAGATTATGGGCGCGGTGCAGCTTGAAGTTTTGCAGCGCGTCTTAAAAGAGCGCTTTAAAATGGAGGTCACGTTCGGCACCGGCAGCATTGTCTACCGCGAGACGATCGAAGAACCCGTCGAAGGCATGGGGCATTTTGAGCCCCTGCGCCATTACGCCGAGGTGCACCTGCTCTTAGAGCCCGGCGAGCGCGGCAGCGGTATGCGTTTCGGCACCGTGTGCAGCATGGATGTGCTTGACCGCAACTGGCAGAATCTCATTTTAACGTACCTTGAGGAGCGCAGCTACCCCGGCGTGCTGACCGGCTCGCCCATCACGGATATGAAAATCACGCTTCTCATCGGCCGTGCGCATTTAAAGCACACCGAGGGCGGCGATTTTCGCCAGGCCACCTATCGCGCCGTGCGCCACGGCTTATTGCAGGCGAAAAGCGTGCTTTTAGAGCCGTGGTACGATTTCCGATTAGAGGTTCCGCAGTCGCAGGTCGGCCGCGCCATTTCGGACATGCAGCGCCTTTGCGCGGAGTTCGAGCCGCCGCAGACCGAGGGTGAAAACGCCGTTATCACGGGCTTTGCGCCCGTCTCCGAAATGCAGGGTTACACCTTGGAGGTCGCATCATACACGCGCGGGCTTGGCAGCCTTATTTGTATGCCGAAGGGCTACTTGCCGTGCCATAATGCCGAAGAGGTCATCGAGCATATCGGCTACGATGCCGAGCGTGATTTGGAGAACACCGGCGATTCCGTCTTCTGTTCGCACGGCTCCGGCTTCGTTGTGCCGTGGCGCGAGGCGGCTTCCCACATGCACCTCGAAAGTGGATGGAAGCCCGAAAAGCCGGGAACAAAATCTGCCGAAACCGAAGCTCCCGTGCGCGCCGCCGCACAGCTGCCGCCTGTGTTCGACGATGAGCTGCGCGCCATTTTTGAGCGCACCTACGGCCCTATCCGACGCCGCGATATGCAGCCGCAAAACGCCGTCCGCGCCGCCGAAAGCAGCGGAAAGGGGGAATGGAAGGTGCCGGAAAAGGTCTTCGAGCCTGAGTATCTCCTCATCGACGGCTACAATATTCTCTTTGCGTGGGACGATTTGAATAAGGTCGCCGAAAAGGACATCGACACTGCTCGACAGATTTTAATGGATAAAATCTGCAATTATCAGAGCTTCAGCCGCAGCACGTGTATCCTCGTTTTCGACGCCTATCGTGTCCCGCGTGACGTGGAGGACGTTATCCGCTACCACAATATTTCCGTTGTGTTCACAAAGCAGGCGGAAACGGCAGATACCTACATTGAGCGCGCCACATTTGAGATCGGCAAAAAGCATCGTGTGCGCGTTGCCACATCCGACGGCGCAGAGCAGATGATCGTACTCGGTCACGGCGCGCGCCGTGTTACGGCCTCCGAATTCAAGGTGGAGGTCGATGAAGCGAATAAGCGTATGCGCGAGGTCATCGCCGATTGGAACGAAAAAGAAAGCGCCCGCCACGCGCATAAGCCTTTCAAAAATTTAACGGATCAAACGCAGAGTAATCTGCGTGCGTATACAGAAAACAACAAAACACAAAGAAAGGAAAATGGAAAATGAAAGTCTTACTCTTAAACGGAAGCCCGAAGGCGAACGGCAATACTGCCGTTGCTCTGCATGAAATGGTGGATATTTTCAACAAAGAAGGTATCGAAACGGAAGTTATTCATGTCGGCAACAAAGACATCCGAGGATGTGTGGCATGCGGGCAATGTTCTAAGCTGGGGCACTGCGTTTTTAACGATCTTGTCAACGAAGTTGCGACGAAATTTGCGGAAGCGGACGGTCTTGTCGTCGGCAGTCCGGTGTATTATGCCTCCGCAAACGCAACACTTGTCGCGCTTTTGACGCGCCTGTTTTACAGCACTCCATTCGATAAAACGATGAAAGTCGGCGCCGCCGTTGTGGCTGCCCGCCGCGGCGGCCTTTCCGCCACGTTCGACGAACTCAACAAATTCTTTACGATCTCCGGCATGCCCGTCGCGTCCAGTCAGTATTGGAACAGCATTCACGGCGGAGCACCAGGCGAGGCGAAAGAGGATTTGGAGGGTCTACAAACCATGCGCACCTTGGCGAGAAATATGACTTTTTTGATGAAGAGCATTGCGCTCGGTAAGGAAAAATTTGGCCTGCCGGAAACGGAACAGCGCATCGCAACGAACTTTATTCGGTAAAAAATACGGCTAAAGCAGCAAAGAAGCACAGTTAAGCGACAAAGAGCATCTTTGCTGATTTTTCAATATCTTCTATTAAAAATATAAATTTATCCGCAAAATGGCAAAAATCTCCCATGGCAAAAAGCCAAGGGAGATTTTGTTTATAGATCAACTTTTAATATATTCGGGTTTATTTCCAGTCGCCTGTTCCGGCTTCGACGTAGCGGGACTTCTCAAATACGGAGATCATCAAGGTCGGATCGGTCGTGCCGAGATCGGAATATGTAAGCCCCAGCGCCGTGCCGCTGCTTTTATCCTGCCACTCGAGATATTGAGTGCCGGTACCGTTGTCGTCTTGAACGGCAGGTGCGCCGAAGGTTTCGGTGAAGCGTTTGCTTGCGGCTTCAAAATGCTCTTCTGCCGTGCCGCGCGCAAGCTGTTCGTGGAACGTCACCGAAAACAGCTTGCCGTTTTCGTCAAACTGCGCATCAAATTTGCCGGAGCAGTCTGCGGACTGCACGATGTCCTCCGATGAATAATTCGTATATGCGAAAGGCGCTGTCGCGGGGCTTTCGCTGACCATTGTCAGCTTAGAGCCGATAGCGGATTCAAGCTCCGTTGTGTCGATGCCGAACGGCGCAGTGGAATACGCATAGCCGGTCTTGGAATCGAATCGGAAAGCGTCCGTCTCTTTCACGGTTGTCTTAGACGAACAGCCGACAAACGTGAGCATCAAAACAAGGGACAAAACCAATGCGAGCTTTTTCATAAAACGACCTCCTATGATGATGTTAGGATTTGTGCCTGCGCTGACGGATACGGCGGTGCAAATGAATTTGTGTCATGAATTGGGTCTGAAATTTTTGATAAAAGATATCACCTCCGAGTATAATTTTTGGTGGTATATTACACCTGCATGATATCATGTATAACAGGGTTTGTCAATATATATTTAAAAGTTGTTAGAATAAAAAATCTCCCTCTGTGTCAAAACACAAAGGGAGACTGTTTATAATGCTTTGATTTTAGAGCAGGATCGAATTAGAGAATGATGCTCTTGCCGGTCATTTCTTCCGGCTGCGGCAGATCCATGATCTTCAGCATGGTGGGTGCGATGTCCGCGAGAACGCCGCCCTCACGCAGCTTGCACGGATAACCGACAACGCAGAACGGAACCGGGTTTGTGGTGTGCGCGGTAAACGGTTCACCGTCATCATCGACCATCTTGTCTGCATTGCCGTGGTCGGCGGTGATGAGCAGCACGCCGCCCATCTCGTCGATGGCTGCTGCGACCTTGCCGACGCAGGTATCGACAGCCTCAACGGCAGCCTTTGCAGCCTCGAACACGCCGGTGTGGCCGACCATGTCGCAGTTTGCAAAGTTCAGAATGATCATATCGTACTTGCCGGACTTGACGGCTTCAACCATCTTATCCGTGACTTCGTAAGCGCTCATTTCCGGCTGGAGGTCATACGTTGCAACCTTCGGGGACTTGACAAGGATGCGGTCCTCGCCCGGATACTGCTTCTCGACGCCGCCGTTGAAGAAGAATGTGACATGCGCATACTTCTCGGTTTCGGCAATGCGGAGCTGCTTGAGGCCCTTATCGGAGACGTACTCGCCGAGGGTGTTTTTAAGGCTCTGCGGCTTGAATGCAATCTCAACGTTCGGCATTGTGGCGTCATACTGCGTCATGCAGACGTAGGTGAGCGGGAAGAAGCCATTCTTGCGGGTGAATCCGGAGAAATCCGGGTCTACGAATGTGCGGGTGATCTCTCTTGCGCGGTCCGGGCGGAAGTTGAAGAACACGACGGAATCGCCGGATGCGACTGGAGCGCCGCCCTTGATGACGCACGGCACGACGAACTCGTCCGTGACTTCGTTTTCATAGGATTTCGATACAGCGCAAACCGGGCACGCGAACTCTTCGCCTTCGCGGCAAACCATGGCGTTGTAAGCCTTTTCTACGCGCTCCCAACGGTTGTCGCGGTCCATCGCATAGTAGCGGCCCATGACCGTTGCAACCTTGCCGACGCCGATTTCCTTCATCTTCTCCATGAGCTCCTTGACGAAGTCCTTGCCGGAGGAAGGCGGAACATCGCGGCCATCGAGCAGGGCGTGAACATAGACGTTTTCAACGCCCATCTTTTTTGCCATTTCCAGCAGACCGTAGAGGTGCTGGTTGTGGCTGTGCACGCCGCCGTTGGAAAGCAGGCCGATGAGGTGCAGCGCGGTGCCGTTTTCTTTTGCGTTATTCATGGCGTGTACGAGCGCTTCGTTCTCAAAGAAAGAACCGTCCTGTACCGCCTTCGTGATGCGGGTAAGCTCCTGATAAACGATGCGGCCTGCGCCGATATTGGTGTGGCCGACTTCGCTGTTGCCCATCTGGCCGTCCGGCAGACCGACGTCCATGCCGGAAGCGCCGATCTTTGTAATCGGGTTTTCAGAGAACAGCTTATCGAGGTTCGGTCTCTTAGCGGCGGCAATCGCGTTGCCCTCCGTTTTAGCAATTCCGAAACCGTCCAGAATCATGAGTACAACAGGTCTTTTCATAGTGGAGATGCCTTTCCTTTCAACTGGAAAAAATCTTTCGGTGGAAAAATCAGCCCTTGGTGGCTGCGTCTACGATGGCTGCGAAGTCGTTCGGCTTCAGGGAAGCGCCGCCGATGAGGCCGCCATCAACGTCCGGCTGTGCAAGAAGCTCAGCTGCGTTGCCTGCGTTCATGGAGCCGCCGTACTGAACGGTGATGCCTTCTGCAGCCTTTTCGCCGTAGAGGGACTTGACGGTCGCACGGATGACAGCGCAAACTTCGTTTGCCTGCTCTGCCGTGGCGGTCTTGCCGGTGCCGATGGCCCAAACCGGCTCGTAAGCGATGATGATGCGCTTAAGCTCTTCTTCGGTTACGCCGCCGAGTGCGATCTTTGTCTGCATGGCAACGAGCTCATCGGTGATGCCCTGCTCGCGCTGCTCGAGGTACTCGCCTACGCAAACGATGACGGTGAGACCTGCATCAAGCGCAGCTCTTGTTCTCTTCTGAACCGTAACGTCGGTATCGCCGAAGTAGGTTCTTCTCTCGCTGTGGCCGGTGATGACGTACTCAACGCCGCAAGCCTTCAGCATTTCTGCGGAAATCTCGCCGGTGAAAGCGCCGCTGACCGCCCAGTGGCAGTTCTCTGCGCCGATCTTGATGTTGGTGCCCTTAGCCGCCTCAATAGCGGTTGCGATGTCTACATACGGCACGCAAGCGATAACGTCGCAGCCTGCGTCCTTAACGAGCGGAGCAATGGCGGTGATGAGTTCCTTTGCCTCCGCAGGGGTTTTGTTCATTTTCCAGTTGCCGGCGATAACAGCCTTTCTAACAGCCTTGTTCATGATTTTCTATTCCTTTCCGTCGGTTAAAAACCGTTTTTATTGAGACAACAATACGGGAGCAGAGGCAAGCTCCGCTCCCGTTCATGCTTTTGATTATTTCTCGTTGAGGCAAGCAATGCCGGGGAGCTCAAGACCCTCGAGGAATTCGAGAGAAGCGCCGCCGCCCGTGGAGATGTGCGTCATCTTATCCGCGAAGCCGAGCTTCTCAACAGCCGCAGCGGAGTCGCCGCCGCCGATAATGGAGATTGCGTTGCTGTCTGCAACTGCCTTTGCAACCGCGATGGTGCCGTTTGCGAAGTTTTCCCACTCGGAAACACCCATCGGGCCGTTCCAAACAACGGTGCCTGCGTTCTTCACGGCGTTTGCGAACAGCTCGCGGCTCTTCGGGCCGATATCGAGACCCATCCAGCCTTCCGGAATGTCGTCGGAATCAACGATCTTCCACTCGGAGTCTGCACTGTACTCGGTTGCAACAACGTTATCGACCGGGATGAGGAAGTTGATGCCCTTAGCCTTCGCCTTGGCCATCATTTCCTTAGCGAGCTCAACCTTGTCGTCCTCGCAGATGGAGGTGCCAATCTCGTGGCCGAGAGCCTTGAAGAAGGTGTAAGCCATGCCGCCGCCGATGATGAGTGTGTCGACCTTTTCAATCAGGTTGTTGATGACGCCGATCTTATCGGAAACCTTAGCGCCGCCGAGGATTGCAACGAACGGACGCTTCGGGTTCTCGAGCGCGCCGCCCATGATGGAAATCTCCTTCTGGATGAGGTAGCCGCAGACAGCCGGGAGGTAATCTGCAACGCCTGCTGTGGAAGCATGTGCACGGTGTGCGGTGCCGAATGCATCGTTGACATAGATCTCAGCCATGGAAGCGAGTGCCTTAGCGAAATCCGGGTCGTTCTTGGTCTCTTCTGCGTGGAAGCGAACGTTCTCGAGCATGAGGACTTCGCCGTCCTTCAGAGCTGCAGCCTTAGCCTTAGCGTCCGGGCCGACAACATCTTTTGCCATGATGACTTCCTTGCCGAGGAGCTTGGAAAGCTCTGCTGCGACAGGCGCCAGGGAGAACTTCTTCACGTCGCCCTTAGCAGCTTCGAGTGCCTTAGCGGTCGCTTCGGCCTGCTCTGCCTCCGGCATAGCGTCGATCTTCTTCTTCTCCTTCTTGTCGAGCTTTACAACGTCGTTGAAGATGTTGTGCGGGCGACCCATGTGGGAGCAGAGGATGACCTTTGCGTTGTGGTCTACGAGATACTTAATGGTGGGCAGCGCACCGACGATGCGCTTTGTGTCCGTGATGACACCGTCCTTCATCGGGACGTTGAAATCGCAGCGGACAAGAACGTGCTTACCGGCAACGTCGATGTCTTCTACGGTTTTCTTGTTGAGGTAGTTCATTTTCGTACACTCCTTTAAGAAATATATTGAGTTACGGTTATACGTTTGGTTGGCGGACAACACCGCCTACAGAATTTATTTTATACCAAACGGAAGATGATTTCAAGAGATAACGCGCAAATTGCACACTTTTTAGCGCAAATTTTTCATTTTTGCGATTTTGTACGGGTTTTTATTTCGCACCGTTCGCGTCTGCCGCGTCCCAGTCGTAGCCGCGCAGGCGACCGGCTTCGGAAAGCGCCGGGAAATCCCACTGGCGCAGGACTTCGTAAACGCCGATGGCGATGCTGTTGGAGAGGTTTAAGCTGCGCGCTTCCGAAATCATGGGGATGCGCACGCAGCGGTCTTTGTTTTTGAAAAGCAGGTCTTCCGGCAGTCCGGCTGTCTCTTTGCCGAAGAAGAGGTAGCAATTATCGGGATAGTGTATATCCGTGTGCTTATGGACGGATTTTGTGGAGAAAAAGAAAAATTCGCCGCTGTTTTTTGCAAAAAATTCGTCGAGCGAGTCATAATAGGTGATGTCGAGCAAATGCCAGTAATCGAGACCGGCGCGCTTTAGCTTTTTGTCGTCGATCTTAAAGCCCATGGGGCCCACAAGGTGCAGCCTTGCGCCCGTGGCGGCGCAGGTGCGCGCGACGTTGCCGGCGTTTTGGGGGATCTCCGGCTCGACCATAACGATATTCAAAACCATTGCTGTCAAAGTCCTTTCGGGAAGAATGATGTATGTTTTTGTAAAAAGGGGGAAACTAAACGTGACGGCTGTTTTGTATGTTTTAAAAGCCGCAATCTGGATCTGGAGGTTTGATGCCATGTATAAGCAGAGCATGAACGTTGTGAAGGGCGTGGGCCTCGGTATTGCCGCAGGCGCTGCCGTGGCTGCCGTTTCGTCCGCGATGATGAACGGCGGGAAGAAATCCGCCAAGGCGCGCACAAAAGAGATGCGCCGCAGCACCGCCAAGGCCGTGCACACGGTGGGGCAGCTCATTGACGGCGTAGAGAACATGTTGAAGTAACTACCCACGGTCGCAGTGGCAGCCCAAAACGCCGCTGTGGCCGAATACATAGATGTTGCATGGCGTGCGGCGCTCGCCGGCGGCTGCGGCGCATTTGAGCGTCAGGGAGCCGGAAGCGGGCTGCTCGTAGCACCGTTGCAGCCGGTTGCAGCACCCGCCCGCGATGTCGCGCCAGCGGCATGCCCCGGCGTTTGTGCAGTGCTTGATGCACTCCATATCGATGTAGCGTTGGGAAATTTCGCCGCCCGCGTGGTAATCACCGTTGGAGATGAGCAGGTGCGCAACGGCGAGGTCGCCGATAACGTTTGAAAAGTGGCTTTCTGTGCCGTGGTGCGGCGCTTTGACGATATAGTAGCCGTCAAACAGCTTCCCGGAGATGCGGCGCAGCACTTCATCGGACACGTCGCCGGTCATTAGAATATCGAGGTTCGACGGGCCGCGGCTTCGGCGGTTGTGAAAAACGAGGGAGAGGTCGTTCTGCGTTTCGGTGTAGACGTTGCGCACGACGGATTGATTTAAAATGTCCTGAATATCCGGCGCAGCAGGGGAATGGGCGAGGTTGCTGCGCATATCCTCCATGCGGCCTAAGAGGTCGCGGAGAGAATCAAGCAGGATGCGCCGTCTGCCGGGCGTGGCGCGGTCGGACGGCGCGAAGGCCGTTTGACACTGCATGTAGAGCCTAACGAACGCATTCTTCGTCTCCAAAAACTCCGTTTCGCGCCCGGTGTGAAACGGGGAAGAGAGGCAGATATTGAGGTTTTCGACGGCTTCCGTCAGGATGGCATCGAACGGGAAGGGCTCGTTACGCGCGGGGGAGAGCACCTCGTAAAACGCGCCGTCAAATGTGAAGATGTCGCCGCCGCCGAGCGTGAAAATGCGGTCTGCGCCGACAGAATCATTGAGCGCGTCGAAAATACGCAGGCAGGTGGTGTTCACCTGCGCGAAGTCACTTTGCGGCACGGCGAAAAAATGCGCGAACACGGCGAACTCCAAAACGGGATTTACGCCGCGCTTATCGCACGGGAGGGCGGGGAGGTATACGCGGTCAAAGTAGCCGGGATCCCTTTTGACTTGCTTTAAAAAGCCGCTCATGTGGTCGCGGTGGTAGTGTGTGAGCAGAAACTGGCGCTGGGCGGCGGGCGCATAGCGGCTGAAAATTTCGTTAAAACGGCGGTCAATCTCCTCTTCACCGCGGCGGGCGTAGCGGCTGACGGAGCCGCAATCCACCATTAAAATCTGCCGGTTTTGCCCAACGAGGACGGTGCAGTCGCCGTATTCCACGTCGTGCAGTTCAACGCGGTCCATTACGCTTTGTCCTCGTTCTGCACGTGGCGGTACAAAATGCCGTTTTCATAGCGGTCATCTTTCCACTCGCCGGTGTAGACGACATTGCCGTTTTTGTCGAACGCCGTGCCGTGACCCTGCCGTTTACCGTTCTGCCAGCCACCGGAATAAATCAAGTTTCCGTCTGCATCGAACAGGGTAGCTTGACCCGTTTTTTCGTTGTTTTCATATTTTTCGACGAACACGCAGTGCGTTTCAGGATCGACAGAGACACCTGCGCCCTGCTTTTGGCCGTCGATGATTTGGCCGTTGTAAATTAAATCGCCGTTTTTATTGAAAATCGTTGCTATGCCTTGCGGCTTACCGTTTTGCCAGTGGGAAATGTGCAGCGCGTGGTCGCTTTCGCGGAACGAAACGCCGAAGCCTTCGCGCTGATCGTCTTTGAAGTCGCCGATGTAGGAGACGGCGCCGCTGCGATAGTGGTGCACGCCGAACCCCTCGCGCAGGTCGTTTTTGTACTCGCCTTCATAGAGCGTGATGCCGTTGTTGTTCACGGTGCGGCCGAAGCCCTCGCGTTTGCCGTCTTCGGAAAGGTCGCCTGTGTAACGGAGTGGCGCGCCGCCTCTGATGAGCGTGATGCCGGCTTTGGGGTCGTCCTCTTTTTTAGCTTCCTTTGCAGGTAGGAGCTTATCAAGCAGAGCACGTGCCTGCCGGAGCTCTTCCGGTGTGATGTCGGGGGCGGTGTCTGTTTTTGGCGTTTCTACGGGAGCAGGTTCTTCCGGGATTTCTTCGGGTTCTTCTGCGGGAGTGTCCTCCATGGGGGCTTCTTCGACTTCTTTCGGCTCGGGTTCTGTTTCGGGCTGCGGCTCGGCTTCGGGTGCTTCGTAGGCAGTTTCTTCGAGAACGGGATTCTCTTCGGTAGGCTCTGCGGTTTTTTCGGCGGGGTCGCTCAGAAAATCGACAAGTGCAGGCTCGGTGAGGTTCTCGAAAACGGGCAGTTCAGACTCCGGCTCGGTCGTTTCGGGCACATCGCCGTCCTTGACCTCCCAACCCATGGAGAGCATGACGGAGGCGTTTTTATTCTGCTTTAAAAATTTGATGCGGCGCTGCTGCTCTTCACGCGGGCAGTAGGCGTATTCGCCGCGCTCATCGGCGACGAGCAGAAGGCGGTCGCCGAACTGGGCGTTTTGCAAACTCTGCTCGGCGGTTTGGAACGCATACGGCACGGGGAACAGCACGGTTTCTTTCGTTTTGCCGGTGGAATCGTTATAATCGAAGCGGATGACGGCGTCGCGGTGGTCGTCCGGCTTAAAGGTAATGCGCGCGCGGCGGTCGTCATCGGGAGAGAAATACTCCGTGCGCATCCACTGCATTTCACCGTCGTAGTACACGCGGGCGCGCAATGCGCCGTAGGCGTTATAAAACGCGATGCCGCGCTGACCGCCGTTTGTGAATGCGGCTTCGAGCGTATTTTTGCCTGCGCGTTTTTTCCATTTTATAGTGCGGCGGGAGAGCTTGCCGTGCACCTCGCCGGAAAGCCCGTCGAAAATGCCGCGGGCGCGGATATGTACGGTTTTGCCGGATCCGAAATAGCTGCGGCGCGCTTCATAAAGGGCATCGTGAAACGAAGACAGCGTATCGAGCCCGGTGTAGCACACGGTGTAGACCTTACGGTTCACAAGGCTTGCGCTGAGAGAAGTGGCGTTATGTTCCGTCATCTGAACGACCTTTCTGCGGGAAACGTGCCTGTTTCCCGTCTTTTCCGTTGATATAGTTTCAGTATACCACGAAAAGACGTTTATTTCAATCACACGGTTCCTTCGGATTTTAACTTGCGAAATGCGTTAAAATCTGCTATGATATTGTATCATCGTTCTATACTATAATAGAGGAAAGGATCGCGCGGCATGAAAAGTGTGAAGAAAGAAGTCTCGTTCAGGCGAAAACTGATGACGGCTGTATTGAGCGTCACGCTGCCGCTGATCGCGCTGCTTTTGTTCAGCAACCTGTATTCCACGCAGGCATTTAACAGGAAAATTGCGGATTCCAACATGCGCACGATGGATTACCGGGCGGGGCGCATGGAGGAGCAGCTCGACTCTGTGAACGATTTTCTCACTGGGTTGACGGTGAGCGACGATTACCGCACGCTGTCGGGCGGTGAGAAAACCCCCTTAAAGGCGTATCTTGCAAGCTATACGCTCATTACGCAGTTGAAAACGGCGCTGCCGGCATACGGTGATGTGGGTGCGTTTTTCATTTACAGTGCGCCGAGCGATGCCGAGCGCGATATTTTTGACGATTCTATCTCCTACGCGCAGAAGGAGCGGCTGCGCGCTTTTGTGCGCGACGCGGTGGAGAACAACACGTATTCGTACAATATGCAGTGGCGGCACGCGGAGATCGGCGGCAAGGCGTATTTATTCCGCTTTTACGGCGGGCGCGGCACGTATCTTGTGGCGATGGTGCCGTTGGCGGCGCTGGCGGACGCGCGCTACATGCAGATTGATACCGACGCGGTGATGTTGTTTTCCGACAAAAACAACGAGCCGCTGACCTCTGTCGATTTTGTGGAGGGAAACGGGATCAATCTGAACGGCGACTATGAGAACTACTTTATTTCGGGCGGGAAGCAGCGGTATATGATCGTGGGCCGCGATTTGGCGGGTACGGATTGCAGGGCGATCCTTGCCGTAAACGAAAGCGGGTATTTCGGCTCGCTCGATGGCTTGCAGGCGGCGCTGCTGGTACTCTCTTTACTGGCGCTGGTGCTGATTCCGGTCATTCAGTGGCGGCTGACGAACTCCATCTCGAAGCCGGTGGAGGGGCTGCGCAGTGTTATGGAGCATATCCGTGCCGGCAATCTGGAGGCGAAGGCTGAGGGCAAGACGAACATACGCGAATTCAACGAGGTGAACGAGACGTTCAACACGATGATGACGCAGATTAAAGACCTCAAGATCGAATCATACGAGCACGAGATTGAGACGCAGAAGGCGGAGCTGCGCTACATGCAGCTGCAGATCCGCCCGCATTTCTTCTTAAATTGCCTTAAAAGCTTATATGCGTTGGCGGAAGCAGGCAAATATGACCGCATTCAAAAAATGATTTTGGAGATCTCGAAGCACATACGGTATATTTTTACGGACAGCATGGAGCTTGTGCCGCTTTCGCGCGAATTAGACCACATTGAAAATTACATCGAGATGCAGCGGGGGTCTTCGCAGTACCCGCCGGTGTGCCGGTTTGACATTGACCCGCGTTTACGGGACTTGCCGATCCCGCCGCTTTCTTTGCAGAGCTTTGTGGAAAACTGCGTGAAGCATGTGTACTCGCCGGATTACGTTTTGAAAATTGAGGTGAAGGCAGCGGTGCTGCGCAGTGGCACGGACACGTTTGCCGACCTGACGGTGACGGATAACGGCGGCGGCTTCCCCGAGGACGTGATTGCGGAGATCAACGAACCGGACAGCCCGCTGTACGCGCAGAACCACGTGGGCATCAACAATGTGAAAAAGCGCTTGCAGCTGATTTACGGTGACCGCGCTTTATATGCGTTCTTTAATCGGGATATGGGCGAACGCATGGGCAGTGTATCTGAAATTTTGATTCCGATAGACCTCGCAATGCTGCATGCGGCAGAGGACGAGCCGGACGGAGAGGAGGCTTTCAACGGATGAACGTATTGATCGTAGATGACCAGCCGGAAGTTGTGGAGAGCATGGTGACCGGTGTAAACTGGAAAGAAATACCCGTGGAGCAGGTGTTTACGGCGTACAGCGTGAAGGAAGCGCAAAGCGTTTTTGAACGCGAGCGCATAGATGTGCTGCTGTGTGACATTGAAATGCCGCCGACGAACGGCTTTGCTTTGCTGCGCTGGGCGCAGGAGCGGTTTTCCGGCGTGGTGTGCATTTTCCTTTCTGCACACGCGGAATTTGAATATGCGCAGGAGGCCGTGAAGCTTGGCAGCTTTGACTACATTTTGCAGCCTGCGCCGTATGCGGAGATTGAGGCGGCGGTGGAGCGCGCGGCCGGAAAAGTGCGCGAAGCGGAAAACCAAAGGCGGTACAATGCTTATGCGAAGTACCGTGGCGAGGACGAAAGTGCGGAGAAAGAGCCGGACAAGACGGAGCAGACACCGATACAGCGCGCGATGACGTATATCCGGCGAAACATCGACAAGGATTTAAGCCGCGCGGAGATTGCGGACGCAATCTATTTGAACCCGGAATATCTTTCCCGCTTATTTAAAAAGGAAACGGGAGCCTCTTTAAATGATTATATTGTGACGGAGAAGATGCGCGCGGCACAGTCTTTGCTGAGTGACACAAACATCCCGGTGAGCCTCATTGCGACGAAGGTGGGGTACTCGAATTTCTCGTATTTTTCGCAGGTTTTTAAGAAATACACGGGCATGTCGCCGGTGGAATACCGTGCGGCAAAGCGGCGGTCTAAGCTGTAAAGCGCGTTTTCTTTCGGTAAACTGTTGTAAAACTGTCACAAAATGTAAAATCCGTGTAAACGGGTGAAAGACAGAAAATACATCTTGCATTTGAGAGAGGGACACCCATATGGGTTTTCCTCTTTTTTTATCGATATAGAGTATCGATATGCAGGATTGTAAAGAACATCCTGCAAAGTCTTCACAAACATGTCACATTTTGAATAGGAGATGTCACGAAATTTGCAGAAAAGATGCGGATTTTCTGTTACTATATGTGTGTAATTTGACCGCGAAGGCTAAAAATAAATTTATCGCGGGTCGAAAAGTATGAAAGGAAGTAAGAAAATGGCAAAGAGACTTGTAGCAATGCTCATGGCAGCAGCGCTGACCCTCTCCCTGGCAGCTTGCGGCAACGGCGGTTCTTCCAGCTCCACCGCAGACTCCAGCACATCTTCCGAATCTTCCGCTTCTGACAGCGCTGCAGCTGATAGCAGCGATGCCTCTTCCGAAGCAGAAGATCTGAAAGAATCCGAACTCGTAACGCTCAATATCGTGACGATGTCATCCGGTAAAGAAGAATCCGGTATCGCACAGGTTGAGGAAGCAATGGACAAGATCCTCGAAGAGAAGTTCAACGTGAACGTTAAGCTTTCCTTCCTCCCGTACAGCAGCTATGCTGACCAGATCTCCCTGATGCTTTCCTCCGGCGAAGGCGTTGACCTTCTCCCGGTTTACATGGTCAACTACACGGCTTGCGCTGATTCCGGTCAGCTCTATCCGATGGACGACCTCATCGAGAAGTATGGCCAGGGCATCATTGAGCAGCTCGGTTGGGACAACATCAACTGCGGTCGCGTAGGCGGCGAGCTGTTCGGCCTCACGCAGGGCCGTGACCTTGCAGCTTCCCAGGGTTTTGAGTACAGACTGGACCTTGCTGAGAAGTACAACCTCGACATGGATTCCGTTAAGACCCTCGAAGACCTCCACGATGTTCTCGTTACCATTAAGGAAAACGAAGAGAACTGCTGGCCGGTAGCTGTTTCCGCCGGCGAAAACATCCGTAACTGGGGTTGGGACTCTCTGGGCGACGAGATGGTTAACCTCGGTGTTCTCTCCGACATGGCTACGGACACCACCGTTGTGAACCTCTACGAGACCGAGCAGTACAAGAACCTCGTTACCACGATGTACAACTGGATGCAGGAAGGCCTCATTCAGGCTGACGCTGTGAACACCACCGAGACTGCAACCACTCTGCAGGACGCAGGCACTGCATTCGGCAGCTTCGTTAACCTGAAGCCGTACTATGCAGAAGAGAACAACGCGAACCTCCAGAATCCGATCGGCACGGTTGAGCTGATTCCGGCACTGGCTTCCACCGACCGTGTTACCATGGCTCTGTGGTCCATCGCAGGCAGCTGCGAGCATCCGGAAGCTGCTATGAAGACTCTGAACGAGCTTTACAGCAACCCGGAGCTGAGCAACCTCTACATGTACGGTATTGAGGGCGTTCACTACGAAGTAATCGAGGAAGGCGCTGTCACGAACGGTCAGGACAGAATCAACTATCCGGACGGCGTTGATGCAACGACCACCACTTACAGAAAGTCCGGTACTTGGCTGATGCCGAACCAGTTCATCGGCGACATCTGGGGCACCGATCTCCCGGCTGATTACTGGGATGCAACGAAGACCTTCAACGAAGAGTCTCAGAAGTCCGCAGCATTCGGCTTCTCCTTCGACGCAACGCAGGTTGCGAACGAGATCACCGCTTGCACGAACGTTGTTAACAAGTACCACAAGGCACTCGTTTGCGGCGCTCTTGACCCGGAGACGACTCTCCCGCAGTTCAACTCTGAGCTGAAGGATGCCGGCATCGATGCGATCATCGAAGAGAAGCAGGCACAGCTCGACGCTTGGCTGGCTGAGCAGAAGTAATTTACTTCACAATTAGACTTAAAGAAGCTGGAGCGAGATTCGTTTCAGCTTCCTTGTGAAAATCCGTGTCTTTTTCCCGAAAGGGAAAAGGGCATGGGCGTGTACAGAGAGATGACCCTTCTGTACATGCCCATGTTCTTTTGGAAAATTTCAACGGAGCAGGACGAAAACAGATTGAAAGGGGTTTCTAATTATGCCGAATAAATCTGCCGCACTGGAAAAAGAAATGAAAGTGCGCTCGGCAAAACCGAATAAGTGGCTGCGCTTTTACCGTTGCATCCCGCTGTATCTGATGTTCCTTCCGGGCGCCCTGTATCTGCTCATGGATAAGTATATCCCGATGAGCGGTCTGATCATCGCCTTCAAGAAGGTCAACTGGCGTAAGGGCATCCTTGCAAGTGACTGGGTGGGTTTCAGCAACTTTACCTACCTTTTTAAAACGAAGGACGCTTTCAACATTACGCGCAACACACTGCTTTATAACCTGTGCTTTATCGTGCTGGGCACCGTGATTGCCATTACAATCGCGATTCTCTTAAACGAGATTACGAGCAAGCTGTTCAAGCAGGTGTACCAGACCATCATCCTGATGCCGTACCTGATCTCTATCGTTGTGGTCAGCTATCTGGTGTTCGCAATGCTGAGTTCTGAATCCGGCTTTATCAACAACACGATCTTTAAGGCACTTGGCATTAATCCGATTTCCTGGTATACAGAGCCGAAGTACTGGCCGTTCATTTTGGTCATCGTACATATCTGGAAGGTGTTCGGCTACGACTGCATTCTCTATTATGCAACGCTCGTCGGCATTGACCACGGCTACTATGAGGCGGCGGTCATCGACGGCGCAAACCGCTGGCAGCAGATCGTTCACGTTACGCTGCCGAGTCTTCTGCCCACCATCATCACACTGACACTGATGTCTATCGGCAAGATTTTCTATTCCGATTTCGGTCTGTTCTATCAGGTGCCGATGGATTCCGGCCCGCTGCTCGACATTACGAGCACGATTGATACGTACGTTTACCGCGCACTCATCACGCTGAACGATTACGGCAGATCTTCCGCAGCAGGCGTTTACCAGAGCGTTGTCGGCTTTATACTGGTCCTGTGCGCAAACCTTGCCGTTAAGAAAATCGGCGGCGAAGAGAACGCACTGTTCTAAGGAAGGGAGAGAGAAACACCATGGTCGAAAAAAACAAAGGGTTTCAGGTCGGCGCACACATTGTGATGATCATCCTTTCCCTGTGCTGCATCTTCCCGTTCCTTCTGCTCATCGTGTCCTCCATTACGGACGAGCAGGAATTGATCCGCAACGGCTACACGCTGTTCCCGAAGGCACTCAGTCTGAATGCTTACCAGTACATGTTTAAGAGCAGCAACAAGATTATCTCCGCGTACGGCATCACAATCCTCTCCACAGTTGTGGGTACGGTGTGCGGCCTTTCCATGACAATCCTCATGGCTTACCCGCTTTCCCGCCGCGACCTGCCGGGCCGCAACGGTCTTGCGTTCTACGTGTTCTTCACAATGCTGTTCTCCGGCGGTCTTGTGCCGACGTACATCATGTACACCCGTTACATCAAGGTGAGCAACACGATTTGGGCGCTCATCATTCCGTCCCTCGTGGTCAACGCGTTCTACGTGATCATGATGCGCACGTACTTCTCCACGAACATCCCGGAAGCTGTTATTGAAGCGGCGCGCATTGACGGTGCGGGCGAGTTCAGAATCCTGCTGACGATCGTTCTGCCGATGAGCGTTCCGATGGTTGCAACGATGACACTGCTTATCGGTCTTTCCTACTGGAACGATTGGAAAAACGGTCTCTACTATCTCCAGCAGAACAAGAGCCTTTACAGTATACAAGTCCTTTTGAATGACATGCTGCGAGACGTGCAGGCGCTGAAGAGCGGTATGGATGCTGCGGCTGCGGCTGAGATTACGGCGAACATGCCGAGCACGGGCATCAAGATGGCAATCGCCGTTGTCGGTGTTCTGCCGGTGCTCATCGTTTATCCGTTCTTCCAGAAGTACTTCGTTAAGGGCATCACGATCGGCGCTGTTAAGGGCTGATTTGATCAATCAGATATTCTCTTTGCCAACATAATAATAGAATGACAAAAATCACCTTCGCGGTTTTCCTCCGGCGAGGGTGATTTTGTTATGTACGGGTATTTTGTTGCGGTCGTTGTTTTATGTGTTTTCTTCGTTTAAGTCCTGTAATCTAAGGCCGGCAGTGCCGGTGACGGGCAGGGAAAAGACGATGGCTTTCGCTTTGGTCTCAAGCCCGGCTTCCTGCATAATGGCAGTCATGACGTTGTTTTTATCCGCGTGCTTTACGACGATGAGCACAAGCTCTTTTTCACTGGCGAGGGAAACGCCGAGGAACTTTTCCGCGCCCTCCATGCCGGTGCCCTTCGCGTGGATAACGGTGCCGCCACCTGCGTTTTCGCGGCGCGCTGCGGCCATAATCTGCTCGGTATAGCCCTGGTTTGCGATGACGACCAGAAGCTCGTATTTGGTATCTTTCAAGACGCTTTCCTCTCCTTTCTGAAACGGCTGACCGTTCGTTAAAAACTCCAGCTGACGTTTGCCGCCGATACTGCTGAGCGGCATGGTGAACGCGATGCCGGTGCCGGGAATATCGATGAGCATGATGGTCTGCAGTCCCTTTTGCACGGCACTCCAGACCTTGCCGGTGACAACGGAAAGCAGCACGGCTTTTTGCGTGGCTTCAAGTCCGAAATCGTTTAGAATTTCGGACGCGGCGGTGCCTTTGCCGAGCGTGCTGAGCACGACCTCGATCCCATAGGTTTTATAAAATGACAGAAATTTCTGGCTTTGGTTGCGGTCTGTAACAGTAATCATCCAGTATAAATTGTCGCCCATAAACGCCCTCCTTTACAGTTCGATGATTGCGTTTTCGTCCATATCGGCGAATGCGGCGGGTGCGGCGGTCTCCGTTTTACGGCGCTGCATGAGCTTTGCCGCGAGGCCCATGACCTGAATGGTGATGAGCGGCGTCATGGCGACCATGGCAACGACACCGAAGGCATCTGTGACCATGTTGCCGCCGACGGCCGTGCATGCGCCCTGTGCGAGGGGAAGCAGAAACGCCGCGGTCATGGGGCCGGAAGCGACGCCGCCGGAGTCAAACGCGATGGCGGTGTAGATCTTCGGGACAAAAAACGAGATGATGAGCGCGAGCGCGTAGCCCGGGATGAGGAACCACAAAATCGAAATGCCGGTGAGGACGCGGATCATGGCGAGCCCGAGCGAGATGGACACGCCGACGGAAAGCCCGATGCCCATGGCCTTGGCGGAGATGGCGCCGTCTGTGATCTCCTCGACCTGACGATTGAGAACGTACACGGCGGGCTCTGCGCGAACAATGAAATAGCCCATGACCATAGCGACGGGAATGACGACAGCGGAGTATTTATAGGAAGCTAACTGCTGCCCGAGGTAATGACCGGCGGGCATGAAGCCAACATTTGCACCGGTAAGAAACAGCACAAGGCCGATGTATGTATAAACGAGGCCCATGCCGATCTGGAATAATTTACGTTTAGAAAGCCGCAGAACAAGAAACTGCGCCGCGAGGAAAAAGAGAATGATCGGCAGGAGAGAGACGGCAATCTCGATGAGGTAGGTCGGGATACCGGTGCGGAACAGCTCGAAAAGCTCTGAGGAGTCCTGCATTTCGGGCAGGATGGGCGGCGTGTAGGTGCTTTCATTCGGATTATAGATGATGCCGAGGATCATGACGGCCAAAATGGGGCCGATGGACGAGAGCGCAACGAGGCCGAAGCTGTCGTCTGCCGCATGGCGGTCGCTGCGGATGGCCGAGATGCCGACGCCGAGCGCCATGATGAACGGCACGGTCATAGGGCCGGTCGTCACGCCGCCGGAATCGAACGCGACGGCGAGAAACTCCGGCGGGACAAAGAACGCCAGAAGAAACACGACGGCGTAGCATCCGACAAGCAGCGGCGGCAGCGCGATAGAAAACAGCATGCGCAGAAGCGACACGACGAGAAACACGCCGACACCGCATGCGACGGATAGAATGAGAATTAAATTCGGCACGGACGGCACCTGCGATGCGAGCACCTGTAAGTCCGGCTCCGAGACCGTGATGATAAAGCCGAGCAAAAACGAAAGCGTGATAACGACACCGAGCTTTTTCGTTTTTGTCATGGCGGTACCGATGCGCTCGCCCATGGGGGTCATGGCGGTCTCTGCGCCGGTGGTGAAGAACATCATGCCGACCAAAATGAGCACTGCGCCCATTAAAAAGCACAGCAGAACGCTTGGCGAGAGCGGCGCGATGGTGAACGAGAGCGCCAGCACGATGGTGATGATGGGAAGGACAGCCTGAAGCGCTTCCTTCCATTTTTCAGAGAGGATTTGTCTTAACTTCAATCGATGCCTCACGACCTTTCTTATGTGTTGTGGGGTGGTTGAACGAAAATCATTTTTATTATAGCATAAAAGCGCGCGTCTGTGACGATTAAAATTGTGAATTTTTCAAAAAAATTGTACAAATCTAAACCAAAACGAAAATAGAGATGAAAACGAAAAGGCTGCCCGGCAAAGTGCGGGACAGCCTTTTGGGATGAAATTATAACTTTGAAAGGAGCGCTTCGACGTGGCTTTGTGAGAACGAGGGTTTGTCGCCCATGGGGAACGGGATATGAAGCGCCTTGTATTTGGCGGCGCAGATGTTTTTAAACGGCAGCCACTCGATTTTCTCCAAATTGGAGAACGACTCCGCGAGAGCTTTGACGGCGCGGAGGCTCTCAACCGTATCGGAAAGACCGGGCGCGACGACGTGGCGCACCCAGAGGGGAATATGCATCGATTCCGTAAGGCGCATGAAATCGACCGTGTGCTGCAAGGAGCCGCCGCAGTGGGATTTGTACTGCGCTTCCGTGGGGAATTTGATGTCGCAAAGGACGAGGTCTGTGTGCTTGAGAACCTGTTTGGCGCGGGAAAGGTCGCCGGCGCCGGCGGTATCGAGCGCGGTGTGAATGTTGTGTTCATGCAGGCGCCGGAATAATTCCGCGACGAACTCAGGCTGCAAAAGCGGTTCGCCGCCCGAGACGGTGACACCTCCATTTTCGCCGAAATAGGGGCGGTAACGGAGGATTGTTTTGCAGAGATCCTCTGCTGTGTAGAGCGTACCGCCGGTTAAGTCCCACGTTTCGGGGTTATGGCAGTAGGCACAGCGCAGCGGGCAGCCTTGCAGAAAGACGACGTAGCGCAGGCCGGGACCGTCTACCGCGCCCATGGACTGTACGGAGCTGACGCGGCCTTCCATTAAATTGCCTCGTGGAATGTGCGGGAGATGACTTCGCGCTGCTGCTCTTTGGAGAGACGGTGGAAGTTGACCGCGTAGCCGGAAACGCGGATGGTGAGGTTGGGGTATTTTTCCGGGTTATGGTAGGCATCGATGAGCGTTTCGCGGTTCATGACGTTGACGTTGAGGTGATGCGCACCCTGAATGAAGTAGCCCGAAAGGAGCTGGACGAGGTTTGTGATGCGGTCTTCCTCCGTTTTGCCGAGGGCTTCCGGAATGATGGAGAATGTGTTCGAGATGCCGTCGCGGCAATAATCATAAGAAAGCTTTGCGACGGAGTTGAGCTCTGCGAGCGCGCCGGATTTATCACGGCCGCTCATGGGGTTTGCGCCCGGGGCGAGCGGCTCGCCGAGTTTGCGGCCATCCGGCGTGTTGCCGGTCTTTTTGCCGTACATAACGTTGGAGGTGATGGTCAAAATGGACAGCGTGTGCTGTGCGCCGCGATAGAGCGGGTATTCGCGCAGGGCATCGTAGAAGCGGCGCACCTGCTCGCAGGCGATGGAATCGACACGCGGGTCGTCATTGCCAAAGCACGGGAACTCACCCTCGGTCTCGAAGTCGGTGACGAGGCCGGTCTCGGGGTCGCGGATGCAGCGCACCTTGGCATATTTAATGGCGGAAAGGGAGTCTGCCATGCAGCTCATGCCGGCGATGCCGAACGCCATCAAACGGCGGACGTTCGTATCGTGCAGCGCCATCTGGCTCTTTTCGTAGGCGTATTTGTCGTGCATGTAGTGGATGGTGTTCATGGCATCGACGTAAGTTTTTGCGAGCCAATCGCGGTAGAAATCGAGGCGGTTGAGGAGGCCGTCAAAATCGACGTATTCGTCCGGCCAGACAGGCATTTCAGGTGCGACGCGGGTCTTTTTTACTTCGTCCATGCCGCCGTTGATGGCGAGCAGGACGAGCTTTGCAAGGTTTGCGCGTGCACCGAAGAACTGCATATCTTTGCCGACGCGCATGGCGGAGACGCAGCAGGCAATGGCGTAATCATCACCGAATGCGGGGCGCATAACGGTGTCGCTCTCGTACTGGATGGCATCGGTATCGCAGGAGACCTTCGCGACGAAGCGCTTCCAGTTTTCCGGCAGGTGCTTCGACCACAGCACGGTGAGGTTCGGCTCCGGGGACGGGTGGAGGTTATAGAGCGTATGGAGCATGCGGTAAGAGTTTTTGGTGACAAGCGTGCGGCCGTCCTCGCCGGTGCCGCCGAGAGACTCGGTGATCCACATGGGGTCGCCGCCGAAAAGCTCGTTGTATTCGGGTGTGCGCAGGTGGCGCGCCATGCGGAGCTTTAAGACGAAATCGTCCATGATTTCCTGTGCGCCGGATTCATCGAGTACGCCTTCTTTGAGGTCACGCTCAAAATAAATGTCAAGGAATGTGGAGGTGCGGCCGAGGCTCATGGCGGCACCGTTCTGCTCTTTGATGGCGGCGAGATATGCGAAATAGAGCCACTGCACAGCCTCGCGGGCGTTTTCTGCCGGGCGGGTGATGTCGTAACCGTACATGGCGGCCATTTTCACCATGTCCTTGAGCGCGGTGATCTGGTCGGTGACTTCTTCGGAAAGGCGAATGGTATCGGCCGTGAGGGGATTTTTGCCGAGGTCGGCTTTATCTTTCTGCTTTTGGAGAATCAAACGGTTTACGCCGTAGAGCGGAACGCGGCGGTAATCGCCGATGATGCGGCCGCGGCCGTAGGCATCCGGCAGGCCGGTGATGATGCCGGCGTGGCGTGCGGCGCGCACGTCATCCGTATAGGCAGAGAACACGCCGTCGTTGTGGGTCTTGTGGTATTTGAACTCCTCTTCAATTTTATCGGAGACCTTGTAGCCGTAGGCTTCGCAGGCGGAGCGCACCATGCGCATGCCGCCGAACGGGTTGCAAGCGCGCTTTAACGGCTCGTCGGTCTGAAGGCCGACAATGATCTCGTTTTCCTTATCAAGGTAGCCGGGGCCGAAAGACGTGGCGGTGATGACGGTTTCGGTATCGATGTTCAAAACGCCGCCGTTTTGCTGCTCGGCGCGGCAGAGAGCCTCGTACTTTTCGAGCATTTTTTCGGTGCGTGCGGTCGGGGGCTGCAAAAAGCTTTCGTCGCCCGTGTAGGGGGTGTAGTTTTTCTGGATGAAGTCGCGGACATCGATGCGATCCTGCCACTTACCGCCTTTAAAATCTCTCCAAGCGTTCATAGTTTCCCATTCCTTTCCGGCGTTTTGCCGTGCAAATTTCCTTGTTTTGGAAGCTGCTGACATAAAAACAGGGCAGTGCTTTCAAAACACTGCCCAGACGGTCGGCTCATTTTCATACTTTTGCTCCACGATGTCCCCATCTTGTATTCCGTCAGTCACAAAAGTACTTTAGCTTGTGGTCTTATTGTACACGCAAAAGTGCGAAATGTCAACGGTGAATTTTGCGTTCGATGTACTCCACCTCTTTGTCGAGCATAACGGGGGTGAGGGAAACGCCGAACAGATGCTCGATAAGGCCGGCTTTTAATAGCTCCTCCGGCGTGCCGCTTTGCATGATTTGGCCGTTTTTCATGAGAAGCAGGCGGTCACAGAACTTGAACGCGAGAGGAAGCTCGTGCAGGACGATGCCGACGGCTTTGCTTTGCGCTTTGAGCGTAGAGAGGAGCGCCATGAGCTCGAATTTATGGTGCGCATCAAGGTAAGTAGTGGGCTCATCGAGCAGGACGACGTCGGTGTTTTGCGCTAAAAGCATGGCGAGGAACACGCGCTGGCGTTCGCCGCCCGAAAGCATGGGCAGGCGGCGGTCGGCAAAGGCCGACACACCGGCAGTTTTAAGCGCGTTTTGAATGACGGTGCGGTCTTTATCGGACAGCGTGCGCGAAAAGCCGAGGTAGGGATAGCGCCCATGGGAGACGAGCGTTTTGGCGGTGATATCCGGCACGGCCCTTTGCTGCGGCAGGAACGAGACACGCCGCGCGAGAGCTTTGGGGGCAAGGGCAGCAATGTCGGTTTCCGCGGTACCGCCGCACAGGGTGATGCTGCCGGAATCCGCTTTAATAAGGCGGCAGAGCGCGCGGAGTAGCGTCGTTTTGCCGCAGCCGTTTGGGCCGAGGATGCCGGTGACTTCGCCGCGGCGGAGTTCGCCCGAGACTCCGCGGAGAATTTCGGCGTGATTTAACGTGACGCAAAGGTCAGCGAATTTTAAGGCGGTGGAAAGGTTTTGGTTCATTCGAGTTTTCCTCCTTTTTTGCGCACGATGAGGAAAAGGAAGAACGGGCCGCCGAGCAGCGACAGTACGATGCCGACGGGAATCTCATACGGGGAAAACAGCGTGCGGCTGAGGGTATCGCACAATAAGACGAATGACGCGCCGAAGAGGGCCGAAAGCGGCACTAAGATGCGGTGGCGCGCGCCGATGAAGTGGCGCAGGATGTGCGGTACAATGAGCCCCACGAAGCCGAGAAGCCCCGAAAAGCTGACTGCGCCGCCTGCAAGCAGGCTGGCCGTCATGAGCAGGAGAAAGTGTGTTCCTTGCACACGCATGCCGAGCGACTGCGCGGTCTCATCGCCGAGGGAGAGAACGTCCATTTCGCCGGAAAACAGCACGGCAAGGAGCAGACCAAGCAGGATGGCAATCCACGCGGGGGTGAGATTTTTGTACGCGATGCCGGAAAACCCGCCGATGAAAAAGGAGCTGGAATTATAGATGGTATCCGGGAAAAAGGTCTTTATGGCGTTGCTGCCGGCGGTGAAAACACTGCTTAAGGCCACGCCCGCAAGGGTGATCGTTGTGCGGGAAGCACCGCTTTTAGCCGCGACGGCATAAATGAGCAGCGACGCGAAAAGAGCGCCAAGGAATGCTGCAAACGGCAAAAACGCGGTGGCTGTGGGGAAGACGGCGAGCAAAAACAGCACGGCAAAGCCCGCCCCGGCGTTGACACCGATGATGTTCGGTGCGGCAAGGGCGTTATTTAAGACATTCTGCAAGAGCACACCGGAGACCGCAAGTGCTGCGCCCGAGAGCACGGCGGCAAGGGCGCGCGGCAGGCGCACGTAGAACAGGATGCGGCTGTCGGGCGTTAAACTGCCGTTTTGCAGGGCAGAGACAGCTTCGCGAATAGAAATTTGTGCCGAGCCGACACAGAGGCTCAGCACAAAGGAGAAAACGAGCAGCAGGAGCGCTGCGGGAAATAAAATTTTCTTACGCATCTTCGTTCAAAAGGAGCTTTGCAATGTATGCGTAGCTCTCGTCCCAGCGGTTTAAGGGCTTATAGTGGAAAAGGTCTTTCGGCAGATAGATGTAGCGGCCGTTTTTCACGGCGGAGAGCTCGCTCCACGCGGGGTTATTTTCGATGTTCTCCGCCATGTAGGTCTTGGCGTTTTCTTCGCTGCCCATCGTCATGACGAGGATGTAGTCCGGGTCAGCTTCGATGACGGATTCCAAGCTGAGGTCTTCGAGCAGGCTTTCGTTATCGTCTGCGATGTTGTGCGCACCAAGCTCTTTTAAAATGGCGCCCGCAACGGTGTCTTCGCCTTTGGCCTTGACGCCGGTGGAATAAGCGCGCAAAAGCAGGACGGTGGGAGCTTTCTGCCCGGAGAGCTTTTCGGCTGTCTCCTGCTTTATAGATTCAATGCGCTTTAAAACCCGCGTGACGTTTTCGTCGTATTTTTCACCGTTCGGGTCGTTGACGGTGCAGAAATTCAGCATGATCTTTGCATAATCCATGACGTTATCCATGTGAAAATAGCCATGAGGAATCTGCATATCGGTGAGGGCGGCATCGAGCTCCGCGTGGGCGGGCAGGTCGGCGGATAAAATCACGTAATCCGGGGAGAGTGCCGCGACGCTCTCAAGATTCGGCTCCATGACGGTGCCGACGAGCGCGGTGTCGTCATCGATTTCGATGCCGTGCTCGTCTACGGCATCTTCGGTAATACCGGCGAGTTTACCGCCGGAGAGCAGCCAACACTCGGCAAACGAGCCGTAAAGGGAGACGACGCACGGATCATCGGGGAGTTTCGTTTTGGTGCCGTAGGAATCCGTAATGACGCGCTCGGAGACGGCGGTCGTTTCGGGAGCGGCGGAGGAGCTTTCAGGGGGAGTTTCGTTTTGCGCCGGGGCGGCGCAGCCGGAAAGGAGCAGCACGGCGGAAAGCGCGAGCGCTGCGAGGGACTTGAGTTTCATAAGGCATCCTTTCGGAATTATTTTGCGAGGATCTCCTCGCGGCGGTTCAGAAGATCATCGGAGAAGACGTCGTGCTCGAATTTTTCGATGCCAAGACGGTCAATCGCTTTGCCGAGGCGTTCTTTGGGCATGGCGTTTTCCTTGAACCAGAGCATGGTCTTCTCAAGCAGAGGTTCAATCTCCGCGCGGGTGACGAAGCGGCTGAGCGGCGTGCCCATGCGTGTTTGCTTGCCCCACGTGCCGCCGACATAAATGCGGTAAACGACCGGGCTTTCGTGGCGGACAGCCTTAAACGGACATTTGCCGGTGCAGACGCCGCAGGCGAGGCACTTTTCATCGATATGTAATTTGCCGTTTTCGACGTGTGCAGCCTTGGAGGGACATGACTTTTCTACCATACAGACCTTGCAGCCGCGGCAGGTGTCTTCGTCGAAGATCGGCACGCGGTGGCCCTCGATGCCGAAATCGTTTAAGGAAGGCTTCATGCAGCTATTCGGGCAGCCGCCAATGCCGATTTTGAACTTGTGCGGCAGTTTGACATTTGCCCAGCCGACGTAGTATTTTTCGTGCAGCTCTTTGGCGAGCGCCTGTGTATCGTAGTTGCCGTAGACGCACGTGGTGCCCTTACATGCGGTGACGGGGCGTATTTTAGCGCCGGTGCCGCCGAAGTAGAGGCCACGCTCGGCAGCGTAATCGCAGGCGGCGTCAATCTGCTCGAAGGGGATGCCGACAATCTCGGCGGACAGGCGGGAGGTGAACGTCACCTTGCCGCTGCCGAATTTTTCGGCAATCTCGGAGATGGTGCGCAGGTCGGCAGCGGTGAAGACCGCGCCGGCGCAGACGAGACGGCCGGAGAAGCACTCTGTGCCGCGATTGATGAGGAAGCCGCGGCCCTTGACGGACGCGATCTGTTCGGGTTTTAACATGATGAACACTCCAATATCCAAGCAAAATATTCCCTGTAATTATAGCCCTTTTTCGGGGTAATGGCAAGAAATGCGGGTGATTTTTGCAAAAGAAATGAAAAAACCGGGCGAAGTATTGGATTTTCCTTTAAACTGTGTTAGAATAGCTAATAACAAATCATCTTCTGTTCCGGCGGCGTTTTGAATGCGTGCCGAAAAAAGAAAGGCGAAGTGAGCTTTTATGAAACGAAGCATCCATTATAAAAACATTTTGAAAACGGCGGTCACGGCGGCACTGTGCGCCATGATAATCCTTGGCACTGTGGCTTGCGGCAATGGCAGCGCCAAGGCGGAGCCCTCCCCCTCCCCGAGCGTGAAGCCTACCGCAACGCCTGTACCGGTCGAAAAAGTGAAGGTGGCGACCATCAACGACATCGACGATTCATTGAATGTGCGCAGCGAGGCTTCGACGGATTCCGAAATTCTCGGCACGGCAGAGGCCGGCGAGGCGTTCGAGGTTGTGGCACAGGACGATACCTCCGAGTGGGTGGAAATCTCTTACTTTGGGCAGAATGCGTATGTGTTCGCGGAATTTGTGACGATCAGTGAGAAAGAGAAGACCGCACTTGCGACCGCGACGCCCTCGCCGACCCCGAATGCGGAAGACGGCACGACCGATGACAACGGGGACAGCGGTGACGCGCAGAATGGCAGCGAGGCATCGCCGACACCCGCTCCCACCGCAGAGCCGACGCCGAATGCGAATAATCCTATCATCGTAAACGGCGGTAACCGAGAGAATACGAGCTCCGGCAGCACATCAGACGGCATGACGGTAGAGACCATTCGCGATACGGAAGACCCGGAGCGACGCTGAGGTAAACTATGGATGTGTTAGTTATAGGCTGCGGCCTGCTTGGGCGAAAAATCGCCCGCACCATGGACGAAATGGGTTGGGACGTTTCTGTTTTAAGCAACATTGAAAGCGACTTGGAGCTTTTGGAAAACGATTTCGAGGGCGTGACATTCCGCGGGTTCCCGATGGATATTCGCAACCTGCGCGAAGCGGGTATTGAAAGCTGCGACGCGGTGGCGGTGACAACGGCGGACGATAACCTCAATATCACGGTGGCGCAGATTGCGCGCGATTACTTCGGTATCCAAAACGTGGTGGCGCGTGTTTCCGACCCCGCGCGTGAATTGATTTTTGAGCATATGGGATTGCATACCATTTGCCCCACAAACCACGCCGGCGACCGCATTGTGCGGATGCTGAGCGGAGAAAAAATGAACAAGAAACTCGAGTTCGGTCTGCATACGGTCGACTTTGACGTGCGGCCGGCAGAGCGGCATCAGATCGGCAAGAATGTGGACGAACTGCGCGGCAACCCGGGCGAAGTGGTGTTCGGCATCATCCGCAAAAGCGGCGCGTTCGTTTTAGCGGGGCTTGCACCCTTGAAGCCCGAGGCAGGCGACGAGATTGTGTACAGCCGCGCAATCGATTAAGGGGGGAAGTGCCATGAACATTGTCATTATGGGCGGCGGCAAGGTGGGCGAAAGCCTTGCGCGCCGCATTTTGGAGGGCCGCCGCCACGAGGTGCGTATCATCGAGAGCGACCGCGCGCGCAGCTTACAGCTTGCAAACGCGCTGGACGTGGAGATCATCTGCGGCGACGGCACGAACATTGACATGCTGGAAAACGCCGGTGTACGTGACGCCGACTGCTTTATTGCGATATCCGGCGACGATGCGAATAATCTCGTTGCATCGCAGCTTGCAAAACAGTATTTCGGCGCGAAAAAAGTGATTGCCCGCGCAAACGACCCGCGCAATTTGGAGACAATGCGTGTGCTTGGCGTGGATTATGCGGTGAGCAGCACGGAAATCATTGCGCAGATGATTGAGCAGGAAGCGAACCTGATGGAGTTTCATCTTGTGGCATCGCTGAACAAGGGTCGCGGTCAGATTTGCTCCGTGACGCTTGAAGAGAATTCGGCTTTGCACGGCAAGTCGGTGCGTGAGGTGGTATTCCCGAAGGGGGCGCTGCTGATTTCCATTGTGCGAAATAACAAGCTCATCATTCCGGGCGGCGACACGGTGCTGCAAGCGGGCGATGAGATTATTGCGGTATGCGAGGAACGCGCACAGAAGGCACTTATCCGCCTGATGAACAGCACGCATGCGGATGAGAAATAAGTCGATTTTTTTATGATTTATATAGCAGGAACCCCGTAGGCACGTTGTGTGTTTACGGGGTTCTGCTTTGTTCATTTAATTCTAATGATTTGCGGGGAAAATCATGCAGGGAACCCATGCAACCGGGTTTCCTACGGTTCTGGTTTTGTGGAGGCAAAAAGTGTTTCGCGCTCTGCGGAGCACGACTTGGGGCGTTGCCCCTAAACCCCATAAACTTTCTGAAGAAAGTTTAATCAAAGACTTTTAACGTTGCGGTATTATGGATTTCGGCGGTTTTACTTTACAGCTTTAAAGTGTTTTGTGACGCTGGTGCCGTCTTCGTAGACGTCTCTTGTCAAATTTAGGCCTGCGTTCATCAGCATGGCGCCGGAATAGACGGTGCCGGTCTCCTCGTCCTGATAGTACGTTTTGGGGTCGAGGCCGCGCAGGCGCTGCACGCAGTAACGGGTCTCGGGCTGACGCATGACGACGGCAGTCATCATGGCTTTCTGTTTATCCGGCGAGACGAACTCCCACGCGCAGTAGAAGTCGTTCTCGGTCGGGGAGACGAGGCGGTAGAAATCGCCCTCGCGGACAAGGCGGTGATATTTGCGGTAGTCGGCGATCTGCTGCTTTACTTCGGCTTTTTCGTCATCGGTGAGCTTTCTGGGGTCTAACTCGTAGCCGAATGTGCCGCACATGGCGACGTTGCCGCGGGTTTTAAGCGAGGTGCGCGGGCGGGCTGCGACGTGTGCGCCAAACGAGGAGATAGGGTAGCACATGGACGTGCCGAACTGAATAGTGAGGCGTTCGATGGCGTCGGTGTTGTCGCTGCACCAGATCTGCGGGGAATAATACAGCATGCCGGCATCGAAACGTCCGCCGCCGCCGGAGCAGTTTTCAAAGAGGATATTCGGAAACGCTTTGACAAAACGATCCATGAGGTCGTATGTACCGAGTACGAAGCGGTGCATGACCTCCTTCTGGCGCTCCGGCGGGAGCAGCGCAGAGCCGACCTCGGTCAGATTGCGGTTGAAGTCCCATTTGACGTAATCAATCTTATTTTCACTGAGGACTTTATACATCTGCGCGAAGATGTTATCGCGCACGTCTTTTCTCGTCATATCGAGGACGTACTGCAAGCGTGCGGGGGAATTTTCACGGTTCGGCACATGCAGGCACCAATCCGGGTGGGCGCGGTAGAGGTCGCTGTCCGGGGAAATCATCTCGGGCTCATACCAGATGCCGAACTTTAAGCCCTCTGCGTTGACGCGCTCGATGAGGGAGCTGAGACCGCCTTTGAGCTTCTTTTCGTTGACATACCAGTCGCCGAGGGAGGAATCGTCGCTTTCGCGGTGGCCGAACCAACCGTCGTCCATGACAAGCATATCGACGCCCATTTTGGCGGCTTCGTGTGCGAACGCGACAAGTTTATCATCGTCAAAATCGAAATATGCGGCCTCCCAGCTGTTGATGAGCACGGGGCGTTCTACATCGCGCCACGGACTCTTGATGAGGTGCTTCATGTAGGTGCGGTGGAAAATGCGGCTCATCTCGCCGAGACCCTTATCGGTGTAGACCATGACGGCTTCCGGCGCGGTGAAGGATTCGTTTGGCTCCAGGCGCCAGGTGAAATCGGTGGGGTTGATGCCCGCGAGAAGGCGTGTGGCGTTCAAACAATCTACCTCGGCTTCAATGGAGAAGTTGCCGCTGTAAATGAGGTTGACGCCGTAGACTTCGCCGTTTTCTTCGGTGGCACCGTGGGCTTTCAGTGCGACGAACGGGTTGTGGTTGTGTGAGGAGGAGCCGCGCTTGCTCTGGATGGATTGAATGCCGTGGCAGAGCGGGCGCTCTGTAACGGTGCGCTCCTTTGCCCACTTGCCGTAAAGGTGCACCATGTCGTAATCCATCGTGTTGAAGTCGAGGCAGGCGCTGAACACACGCTCAAGCTCCATGGCACGGTCGGACATATTCGTCACGACGGCGTGACGCGTCATGACGGGCAGATCTTTGTAAACGGTGTAGTAGAGCTTCACTTCGGCGTTTGTCGTTTGGTCGAGCGTGGTGACCTCGAGCGTTTCGCTGTCACCGTTTTCGTCGCGCAGAGACGGCATGCCGGGCAGCGCAGGCTTTTCGCTTAAAATACGATGCGAAACGTAGCGGATGTCGGTCGCGATATTGCCGTCCGCGTTGCGGATTTGGAGTGCGGAGATGCGGAAATCGCCGGTGCCGTTGCAGGAATATTCGCTCGGCTGTGTATCCGGGGAAAACTCCGTGCCGACGTAGCCTGCGGCGTCGGGCGTGAAGGAGACGAAGTAGCCGCGGTCCAATAAATAGCGCATGTCGCAGTCCGGCAGGTATGCGCCGTAGTAGAGGTGCAGCAGGCGGCCGCTGTCATGCACGGCAAAAACGTAACTGGAGGAAGCGGTATCCAGCTTGAAAATTTTCTTTTCGGCATCAAATAAAATCGCCATAAAATCGTTCCTTTCGGGAAAACATAAGAATTCGGGCAGAGAAATATCCGTTTATAACAACAGTATATCGTTTATGCGGCTTTTACGCAATAGTCATTTGTTGCATAAAGTTGGCGGTTTGTGATGCTGCGTACGGCGCGGGCTTCGGCATTTTGCTAAAGGCGGCGATGAAATTTGGTGGAATTGTGATAGAAACGGTTTTTTCGGAAAAAATAGCTTTACTTTTCTCTTGGTTTGTATTATAGTTAATGTGATGTGGAAGCGGTTACACATTGTAAAGGACTGTATGTGTTCGCTTTCGAATGTCTTTTGAAAAAATATAAAATGGAGGAAACTACAATGGCTAAAATTATCGGCAATGCACTCCCGAACATCCCGTGGCAGGATAAGCCGCAGGGCTACGATAAGCCGGTTTGGCGTTATGACCACAACCCGATCATTCCGCGTGATCTCATCCCCACTTCCAACAGCATCTTCAACTCCGCAGTTGTCCCGTTTGAGGGCAAGTTCGCTGGCGTTTTCCGCTGCGACAACCGCTCTGTTGAGATGGACATCTTCGCAGGCTTCTCCGATGACGGCATCAACTGGAAGATCAACCACGAGCCGATCGACTTCCAGCCGGCTCCCGGCTGCGACCCGTGCGTAACCCGCAAGGAATATCGCTATGACCCGCGCGTTTGCTGGATTGAGGACCGTTACTACATCACCTGGTGCAACGGTTTCCACGGCCCGACGATCGGCGTAGGCTATACCTATGACTTTAAGACCTTCTATCAGATGGAGAACGCTTACCTGCCGTATAACCGCAACGGCGTTATGTTCCCGAAGAAGATCAACGGCAACTTTGCAATGCTGAGCCGTCCGTCCGACACCGGTCACACCCCGTTCGGCGACATCTTCTACAGCGAGAGCCCGGACATGACGTATTGGGGCAAGCACCGCTATGTCTTCGGCACGAGCAGTCACTCCGGCTGGCAGTCCAAGAAGGTCGGCCCCGGCCCGATTCCGATCGAGACCGATGAAGGCTGGCTGATGATTTATCACGGCGTTCTGAACTCCTGCAACGGCTTCGTTTATCGCTTCGGCGTAGCGCTTCTTGACCACGAGAAGCCGTGGATCGTGAAGGAAAGAGGCAACTTCTATGTCTTCGGTCCGGAAGAGAGCTATGAGCTCACCGGTGACGTGCCGAACGTTACGTTCCCGTGCGCTACCCTGACCGATGCCGACACCGGCCGCATCACCATCTACTATGGTGCTGCCGACACCGTCACCGGCATGGCCTTCACCACCGTTGACGAGCTGCTTTCCTACATGAGAAAGTACCCGCACGAAGTATAAGACACCATTGTACAAAGACCGCCTGACGGCTTAGCACACTGTTGTCTTGATCGCTTTGGTTAAATTAGAATAGCTTTTTCGCAGGCGCTTCCGTTTTTCGGGAGCGCCTGTTTTTTATGGAATTGTTGTATTTTACGGCAAAATCTGGTATGATGAAGCTATGAAAAACCGCGATGGGCGGAAAACGGTTAGGAGCTGTATGAATATGAAAGAGTATGTCATCGAGAAAACGGTGGGTGCGCCGGACTGGACAAAGGTGTCGGAGCTGCAGGTGGACAATGTTTGTTGGTTGCCGGACGCGGGCGTGCGCATGGAGCAGCAGATCTGCCACGACGACGAGAAAATCTACGTGCACCAAGTGGCGCGCGAAAAGAACATCCGCGCGGAGCTGACCGATAAGCTCGGCAGCATCTGCACGGACAGCTGCATGGAGTTTTTCTTCTCCCCGGTGCCGGAGGACGGGCGGTATTTTAACATTGAGCTGAACTTGAACGGCGCGATTTTCCTTGGCTTCGGCCACGGCAGAGCAGACAGCATCCGTTTGATCCCGGAAGACCACAAGAAGCTTTTTAACATCCGCACGAACAAAACGGCGGACGGGTGGGAAATCTTTTATGAAATTCCGCTCGAATTTCTGCATGTATTCTACCCCGATTACGACTTTAAAAGCGGGCGTGTGATCCGCGCGAACTGCTTTAAATGCGGCGACCTCACCGTGCAGCCGCACTATATGATGTGGAATGAGACGACGAGCGAAACGCCGGATTTCCATCGTCCGCAGGACTTTGGTCGCATGATCTTCGCGTAAACCGCGGTATTCAGCGGGATATTCATGGATTAGTCCAATATCTTTTGCCGAAGCCCGCGCAGAATTGTCGTTTTTCCAAGTTGCAAGGTGAGCGAATTTCCAGTAAAATAGTAATAATGGGTAAATGAAAAATATCGCAAAAGTTTTGCATAGCTTATGCGCCTGACGCAAAACTATCGTTTAGAGTATTGCGTCGGCAGGAAAGGATTGGTGTGCATATGCCACTGGAAAGGATCGACAGTTATTTTAACGGCGCGGTGGAGTCTTATGACGAGCGCTTAAAACGCAGCGCAGAGGATGAAGACGGCTACATTCGCCGCACGGCGGAGTTTTTCCCGAAGAAGGAGCACCTGCACATTCTGGACATCGGCATCGGCACGGGCACGGGTCTTACGGCAATTTTAGAGCAGAACCCGACGATTTATGTGGACGGCATTGATTGCGCGGATAAGATGCTCTCGGAAATTCCGAAAAATCTGCCGGAGCACAAGGAGCGCATCCGCACGATTTGTGGTGATTTCTTTAAATATGAGTTGGAGCCGGAAAGCTATGACGGTGCGGTTTCCATGATGGCGCTGCATTATTACAGCCGCGAAGAGAATTTGGAGCTGTTTCACCGCGTGTGCCGCAGCATTAAAAAGGGCGGGTTCTTTCTGTTGAGCGACAAATTCGCGCCGACGCAGATGTATGAGGACTTCTGCCGTTCCGAGTTTGAGCAGAAGCGCAAGGAGCAGCATTTGTCGGCAGACGAGCATTACTATTGCTTTACGCCGCAGTATGTGGCGGGCGAAGCGGCGCTGCTTTTCAAAGCGGGCTTTGCAGAGGTACGCGTGTGCTGGGCGAAATCCAACACGGCAGTGCTTCTTGCCACAAAATAAACAAATAACAGTTGAAAAGCCGGTCGAACTGCGTACAAATAAACGGTACGCGTCTTGACCGGCTTCTTTTTTAATGCTATAATGTTTCAAAAGCAACTATTTTGGGAATGGGTGAATACTTTTGGAACTCTTTAACGCACAGCATGTTTTGCACGGCGAGCCTGTAACGGGCGAGCTGCCGTCTACGAACTCGCTTTTCAAAACGACCATCAACATGGCGTGGCCTTCGATGGTGGAATCGTTTTTGGTGGCGCTCGTCGGCTTTATCGATACCATCATGGTGAGCACGCTGGGCTCTTACGCCATTGCAGCGGTGGGCCTGACGCAGCAGCCGAAGTTCATCGGTTTGGCGCTGTTTATGTCGATGAGCACGGCCATCTCGGCGCTGGTTGCACGGCGTAGGGGCGAGCAGAACCGCGAAAGCGCGGTGCGCATTTTGAAAACATGCATTCTGGTCGCCGTGATTTTGACGGCGATCATCAGCGTTATGTTTACGGCGTTTGCAGACCCCATTATCCGTTTTGCGGGCTCGGCGGACGATACGCATGAAGCGGCGGTGGAGTATTTCCAAATCATCATGGGCGGCATCGGGTTTACGACCGTGATGATGATCGTGAACGCGGCACAGCGCGGCGCGGGCAACACAAAGATCGCACTGCGCACGAACATGGTCTCTAACCTTGTGAACGTGGTGTTCAACTATCTATTGATCGGCGGCAACTTCGGGTTTCCGGCGCTCGGCACGCGCGGCGCGGCGCTTGCGACCGTCATCGGCTCTGTGCTCGGCTGCGCGATGAGCTTGCATTCCATGTTCGCGAAGTCCTCGTTTGTGTATATCCGCGGCGTGAAAGGCTTTTTTACCTCGAAGTTTGACGTGCGCTCACTGCTTAACGTCGGTTCCAGCGCGTTTGTGGAGCAGATTTTCCTACGCATCGGCTTTTTGCTGTTCGCCATCACCGTTGCGAACCTCGGCACCACTGCGTATGCTGCGCACCAGATTGGCATGAATATGATGAGTCTGACGTTCTCACTCGGTGATGGGCTTTCGGTGGCGTCTGTGGCGCTGATCGGCAGGAGTCTCGGCGAAGAACGGCGCGACCTTGCAAAGCTGTACGCCTCCATGTGTCAGCGAATCGGACTTTTCTGCGCGTTTGTGATGTCGATGGTTTTCCTGTTCTTCGGCAGGAATCTCTATAGCCTGTTTTCGAGTGAGCAGGAAATTCTCGATATGGGTGTGATGATTATGCGTATGCTGTGCGTTATCATTTATCTCCAGATCACGCAGGTTATTTTCTTCGGCTGCCTGAGAGGCGCGGGCGATACGAAGTATACCGCGTTTGCGTCTATGATCAGCGTCGCCATTATCCGACCGGGCTTAAGCTGGCTGCTGTGCTACCCGCTGGGACTGGGACTGCTTGGCGTGTGGCTTGGGTTGTTCGGTGACCAATTTATGCGATTCTGCCTTGGGTATTTCAGAATGAAGCAGGGCAAATGGCTGAAAATTAAGATTTGACGCGTTTACGACAACGATAGCGGAGCGACGAATAAAGTCTTTGTCCAACTTTCTTTGAGAAAGTTGGTGGGGTCTTGGGGAAACACCCTAAGTCGTCGTTCGCAAACGACGAAACACCTTTTGCCTAACCCAAAACCAGGAAGGTAGCTTGAAACATCCGGTGGACGCTTCAAGCGCAGGGAACACAGTTGCATGGGTTCCCTGAAAGGCGGTCTGCGACTGTCTTTAGAAATTCAAACAAGATAAAATAGAAGCAAAAAGTCTCCGTCTTTCTCTGAATCAAAGAGGAAAACGGAGACTTTACTTTATATACCTAGAATTTCACGTTTTTTTGCCATAAATTCTTCTTCTGTAATAATTCCGGCATCAAAGAGTTCTTTGAATTTTTCAATGGCAGCAAATTGTTCTTCGTAATTCATATTATTTGAATTTGCTGTTATTTCTGTATCATTTATAGCTTGGTCAACTGCGCCAATTGTATGAATTGTGTTTGCGAGAGTGGTTTTGACGGAATTTATTCCTTTATGCTTTTTTCCAAAACCGCCAACTAAGGTACCCATAATCCCGTTTTCGAGGGCATCTTTTACAGTATGTACCGTGTCAATACCAAGCGCATCATCTAGTGTGTTTATAGCACCTTTTACTTTATCTGCACCACGCGCCTGCATGGACTTTCCAGTCAGAAGTTTCATAATAGCCATTTTGAATTTAGAAATTTCAAGAATGGAGTCGAATTGCAGTGTTAAAAATTCGGACGAGAAATAAACTTCAACAGTATTGCCTTTTTGAATGACCTGAGGTTTTTCATCGTAAATTTTAATTTCCTGAATCGGGTAGCATATAAATTCTTTTTCGGCTTTTGAAAAAATACCTTTTTTAATTGAAAATTGAATTATAAGGTTTAAATTTGTAAGCAGAAGTTCAGATGATCTCTTTAGTGTGGTTACAATCACAGGACCTTTGTATAAAACGGATTCATTTGATGAAAGAACATATTCTGGCATGAATTGCATCTCCAATCTATAAAGTAATATGGTCTTCATAATATCCCATGAAATTTTCGCGTAAGGTCTGAGGCAATGTCTTAGGATAAATACAAATATTACTTATATTGATAAGTATAGCAACTTTTGAGGGGAAAATCTATATAGCAAATATAAAAATCTCTGTTTTTTCGGGAAAGAAAAACAGAGACTTTTATATTTTAAAATAGTGATTATTCCACAACGACCGTGCAGTGCTCGGTGCCGTAGTATTCCATCGCGGAGATGACCTCAGGGGTCAGGCGCTCACCGCATACAGCAAGCGGCACCGCGGGTGGGCAGCTCACGTTGGCGTCTGCCAAAATGCGGTTTTTGCACTCGGAAAGCGGCAGCGTTTCACTCGGCGAGAAGAGCGCCTCACGCGGGGAAAGTACACGCTCGGCATGCGGCGGCACAGGCGGCTTTGAAAGGATCGCCGGGGCGGGCAGAACGGAGAGCAGCGCGCGCTCGAGACGGGCGAAATCTGCGGGTGCGGTCTCCGGCGTGAACATCATCACAAGGTGGTCTGCGTCGGAAAACTCGCAGTAAATGTTGTGGTGCGTCAAAATTTCTGCCAGAGCTGTGCCCGTGTAGCCGAAGGACTTCGGCAGTAGGCAGAGCTTTGTGCGCTCCTCGCCGCAAAGAGCATAGCCGTGCGCACGGAGCATTGCTTTCAGCGTGTCAAGACGCTCCGCACAGGCTTTGAGCTGTGCGGGAAAAGATGTTGCTAAAAGCGGATTCATTGCGTCGAGCGACTGCAAAATGAGGTAGGACGGGCTCGTGGACGCAAAGAGCGCCATGGCGCTTTCCGCACGCTGCGCGAACATGTCCGGCGTGCCGTGCGCGATGTGCAGATACGCGCCGCCCGTTAAGACCGGCAGTGTTTTGTGTGCGGAATCACAGCAGATGTCTGCGCCGAGCTGCATGGGGTGCATGGGCTCGGACAGAAAATGCAGGTATGCGCCGTGGGCGTTATCGACGAGCAATAATACGCCGTGTTTTTTGCAGACGGTGGACAGGGACTTGATGTCCGCGATGTTGCCGAGATAATCCGGGCTTGTGATGTACACGGCGGCAGGGTTTTCCGATACGATCACGTCTTCGAGCTGCGCGGGGGTGATGGCGCAGGAAATGACGCTTTCCGTGCCGTAGATCCAGCGAATGTCAAGGTCGAGCAGCGCTGCGGCCGTCATGAAGACCTTGTGTGCGTTACGGCCTGCCGCAATGACGGGCTTTTTGTGATTTGCGCGGGCATGCAGCAGCGCAAGATACAGCATGGCGCGGATGCACAGGGACGAGCCCTCGACGGAATAGACCGTCTTTTTGGTGCCGAATAACGCGGCGGCGTTCGCTTCGCTTTCGCGGATGATGCCCTCGGCGTGGTAGAGCACGTCTGCGCCCTCAATCTCGGTGAGGTCGAGCGGCTCGGGGCCGAGTAGCGCGGTGCCCTTGTGGCCCGGCATGTGCATGCGCAAAGCGCCGCTATATCGGTAGCGGCGCACAAATTCGCAGATTGGCGCGGTTATCATGCGTTGTTATCCAATGCCTTGGAGGCTTCGAGCATGATGGCGCATTCCATGCGTTTTTTAAAGAGCTCGCAGCCCTCTTTGTAAACGCCGCGGACGGAGCCGGTGGCGTGGTAGGCGTTTGCGGCGCAGCCGCCGGAGCAGTACAGTCTTGCCCAGCAATCGCGGCACTCGGGGTGAGCGTACACGTTGCAGGAGGCGAAATCCGCCTGAATTTCCGTGTTCGTCACGCCTGTCCAAACATCGCCGAGGCGGAATTTTTCGTCGCCGACGAACTGGTGGCAGGGATAAAGGTCGCCCCACGGGGTGACGGCCATGTACTCTGTGCCGGAGCCGCAGCCCGAAATGCGCTTGTAAATGCACGGGCCGCCGGTGAGATCAATCATGTAGTGGTAGAACGTGAACGGTTTGCCGGCGCGGCGGCGCTCCAGCATGAGCTCGGCAAGCTTTTCGTACTGCTCCATGACGATGACGCGGTCTTCGTCGGTCAGCGCGGAGGGGTCTCCCGGTGCGCAGACGACCGGTTCCATGCTCAGTTCCGTAAAGCCGAGGTCGAGCATCTGCTGAATGTCTTTGAGAAAATCCGGGTTTGCGTGCGTGAATGTGCCGCGCATGTAATACGCCTTGTTGCCGCGCGCCTTGACGAGCTTCTGGAATTTCGGAACGATGCGATCCCAACTGCCGTTGCCGGCGTAGTCTACGCGGTAGCGGTCGTGCACTTCCTTGCGGCCGTCGAGGCTTAAAACGACATTGCTCATCTCGCGGTTTGCAAAATCGATGACGTCGTCGTCGATCAAAACGCCGTTTGTCGTCAACGTGAAGCGGAAGTGCTTACCGCATTCCTTTTCGCGGGAACGGGCATACGCGACAAGCTGCTTTACAACGTCGAAATTCATCAGCGGTTCGCCGCCGAAGAAGTCAACTTCCAAATTGTGGCGCGTGCCGGAGTGTTCAAGCAGGAAATCAAGCGCCTGCTTGCCGACCTCAAAGGACATGAGAGCGCGGTCGCCGTGGTACTTGCCCTGACTTGCAAAGCAGTAGGAGCAGTTTAAATTGCAGGTGTGCGCCACGTGCAGGCACAGCGCCTTGACGACGTTGGCGCTTTTCGCTTTCAGCGCACCTGCCATCGGCTCGAACGTATCGGGGGTGAAGAGCTTACCGGCGTCGCGCAACTCTTCAATCTGCTCGTAGCACTCGTTGATGTCGGCTTCGGTCACGTCCTCACGGTCGCCGTATTTTTCCAGCATAGCGTCGGTAATCGCCTCGCGGCTTTCGGTCTCGAACAGGCCAATCATGTCATAGGCAACTTCATCGACAAGGTGGACGGAGCCGGAACAGATATCGAGCACGATGTTCATGCCGCCGAGTTTATAACGGTGTATCATCTAAAAAAATCCTTTCGCATCTATACATGAAAAAAGCCGCCAAAAAAGGCGGCGTTTTCTGAACCTTTGAATTACTTCGCGTTCTTCTCCGTGTTCTCGCACTGCTGGTTTGCAATGCCGCAGCTCGTCTTGCAAGCAGACTGGCAGGAAGTCTGGCACTCGCCGCAGCCGCCGTTCTTTGCGCTTTCGCACAGGTTGCGGGTCTCAAGCGTCTGAATGTGTTTCATATCATTTCGCCTCCGAATTGTTACTTTATAAGCTAACTTTATTAGCCTTAAAATTCTAACACAGATAGGGCGGGATGTCAAGATGCAAAGCCGCCGGATTTCGGGAAAAAGCATGTCCCCACGCCATTTCTGACATGGGGACACGGAAAATAGGATATCGGAGAAATCAGTTTTAAGGAGTGTTTTGAATCAGTCACCGAAAGCCTGGGAAAGATCGGCGATGATGTCATCGATGTGCTCGGTGCCGATAGAGAGGCGAATGGTGTTCGGCTGGATGCCCTGCTCTGCGAGCTCTTCTTCGTTGAGCTGCGAGTGCGTGGTGGAAGCCGGGTGAATAACGAGGGACTTCACGTCTGCGACGTTTGCGAGCAGAGAGAAAATTTTGAGTCTGTCGATGAACGCCTGTGCTTCCTTAGCGCCGCCCTTGATGTTGAACGTGAAGATGGAAGCGCCGCCGTTCGGGAAATACTTCTTATAAAGCTCGTGGTACGGGCTGTCCGGCAGAGACGGATGGTTGACGCTTTCGACCTTCGGGTGCTTGGAGAGGAAATCGACAACCTTCAGCGCGTTCTCTACATGGCGTTCAACGCGCAGAGAGAGCGTTTCAAGACCCTGCAGGAACAGGAACGCGTGCAGCGGAGCGAGCGTTGCGCCGGTATCACGCAGGAGGATTGCACGGATCTTCGTGACAAAGGCTGCCGCGCCGACGTCCTTTGTGAAGCTGATGCCGTGGTAGCTGGGGTTCGGCTCTACGAGGGACGGAAACTTGCCGCTGCCTTCCCAGTCAAACTTACCGCTGTCTACGATAACGCCGCCGATCGCCGTGCCGTGACCGCCGATGAACTTTGTAGCGGAATGGACAACAATGTCTGCGCCGTACTCGAACGGACGGAGGAGGTAAGGCGTTGCGAATGTGGAGTCTACAACAAGCGGAATCTTATGTGCATGTGCAATGGCTGCGACCTTTTCAATGTCAATCAGTGTTGCGTTCGGGTTACCGATGGTCTCGATGAAGACGGCCTTTGTCTTATCGTTAATCGCGTTTTCAAAAGCGCCCTCTTCATCCGGGTCTACGAACGTTGCGGTGATGCCATACTGCGGGAGCGTGTGCTCAAGCAGATTGTAGGTGCCGCCGTAGATAGTCTTCGCGGAAACGATGTTGTCACCTGCGCTTGCGAGGTTGAGAAACGTATAGTTGATGGCTGCTGCACCGGAAGCGACGCCAAGTGCCGCCACGCCGCCCTCAAGGGCTGCAATGCGCTGCTCAAATGCATCCACGGTGGAGTTCGTCAGACGGCCGTAGATGTTGCCTGCATCTGCGAGCGCGAAGCGTGCTGCTGCGTGTGCGGAGTTCTTGAAGACGAAGGAAGTCGTCTGATAGATCGGCACTGCGCGGGCATCGGTAGCGGGGTCCGGGTTCTCCTGACCTGCGTGCAGCTGGATGGTTTCAAAATGGTAGTTGTTATCATATGTATAGCTCATGGTAATACCTCTTTCATAATTTCAGAATTTAATTTTTGTTTTAACGGATTTTGAGAAGTTGACGAAAAGCTGAGCTTCACATTCGTCCGTTTCTGAAATTGTGGCGAAGCATTTGCCGGAAAAGGGATCGCATCATCGGGGTGCGCCTCCTTTGAGATTTACTTCGGTTTTATGTTTGAAGGTTTCATAACACTCAAAACATATTGACTTGGTATGTTTTGTATGATACACGTTAGATTGCAATTTGTCAACCCCTAAAATGCAAAAATTGAAGAAAATTTGCGGAAACCATACTATTATATGGGGGAAACTGCATTTTGCATTGCAAAGCGGCGGATCATTTCAACGAATTTTAAAGGTAAAAGAAAAAGTGAAAAAAGATGTTGACAAATTTACCCTGTGGTGATAGGATATAAACAAGCTCAATAACCTATAAAATAAGTAGGTTTCATAAGTTTAGTAAAACAAGGCAAAGGAGAGACGCGATATGAACCCATTTCCGTACAGTCGGCGATGTTGCGCCGCAGCCTGAAACGATACAAGAATGCAAACTCATTTATATAAAGTATTTTAAGGAGACTTTACCATGCGTGTATATCGGAAAATCACAGACCTCATCGGCGGCACTCCGCTTCTTGAACTCACCAACTACGAAAAAGCAAATGAACTGAACGCGAAAATCTATGCGAAGCTTGAGTATTTCAACCCGGCAGGTAGCGTAAAGGACCGTATCGCAAAAGCGATGTTGGACGACGCCGAGGAAAAGGGCCTCTTGAAGCCCGGCGCAGTTATCATTGAACCGACAAGCGGCAACACGGGCATCGGCCTTGCTTCCGTTGCGGCTTCCCGCGGTTATAAGGTAATCCTTACCATGCCGGAGACGATGAGTGTTGAGCGCCGCAACCTTTTGAAGGCTTACGGTGCGGAGCTTGTCCTCACCGAAGGCGCAAAGGGTATGCCGGGCGCTATCGCAAAGGCGAAGGAGCTCGCCGAGCAGACCCCAAACAGCTATATTCCGAGCCAGTTCACGAATCCGGCAAACCCGGCGGTGCACCTGAAGACGACCGGCCCGGAAATCTGGGCAGACACAGACGGTAAGGTCGATATTTTCGTTGCAGGCGTTGGCACGGGCGGCACGCTCTCCGGTGTAGGCGCGTACCTCAAGTCGCAGAACCCCAATGTTAAGGTTGTCGCGGTGGAACCGGCTACCTCCCCGGTCCTCTCCGGCGGCAAGGCGGGCCCGCATAAAATTCAGGGCATCGGCGCGGGCTTTGTGCCGGATACGCTGAACACCGACATTTACGATGAGATTTTCCCCGTGCAGAATGAGGACGCGTTTGCGACCGGCCGCGCGCTGGCACGCAGCGAGGGCATTTTGGTGGGCATCTCCTCCGGCGCGGCAGTCTTTGCGGCAGCACAGCTTGCAAAGCGCCCGGAAAACGCAGGCAAGGTCATCGTGGCGCTTCTGCCCGATACCGGCGAACGGTACCTCTCCACGCCTATGTTTGCAGACTGATACAGCATACAAGAATCCAAACACATATCTTTGGGATAGAAAAATGAATGAGGGAAAGGGGCAAGGCTTTCGGGCTTTGCCCTTTTTCGCGGGTTTAAAGGCGTTTATAGAGGGCGTTTTCGCAGTAAATTGCCGGCAAAAATAAAACTCTTGAAAACCTACTAAAAACATGTTATTATGGTATAAAGTTTGCGGCGGACGGTGAGTCCGCTTGTTTTATTCCGGAAACGCTATTTTACATAAAGGATGGATACCGCATGAAAATTTCCACCAAAGGGCGCTATGCGCTGCGCATGCTGCTGGATCTCGCACAGCACCAGAATGACGGCTACGTCGCGCTGAAGGATATTGCCCGCCGTCAGAATGTCTCCAAAAAATATCTGGAGCAGATCGTGCCGATGCTCAATAAATCCGATATTCTTCTTGCAAGCCGCGGCTTTCAGGGTGGATATCGTCTGGCGCAATCGCCGGATAAATACACCGTGGGCATGATTCTGCGTATCACAGAGGGCAGTCTCGCGCCCGTCGCGTGTCTCGATCACGACCCCGTTCTGTGCGACCGCAGTGCAGACTGCATCACGCTGCCCGTGTGGCAGGGGCTCAGCCGCGCCATCAACGAATACCTCGACAGTATCACCCTGCAGGATATATTAGATCAGCAGCAGGCGACTTTCGTCAACGATTACAGCATTTGATAAAAAAGATACCGCATTCGGTTTGTAGGCTGAATGCGGTATCTTTCTATTTGATTTGAAATCATTCGCCGGAATTTAACAGTGCTTCGGCTTCATCTGCGTCCATTTTGTCTACGTTATGCAGTTTCCTTTGAATTGTCGTATTTCTCTTTTGCGCAGCCTCGATGCTTGAACCGGCTTCATCGATTTTCTTCTTTGCTTTAGCAAGGAGAGATTCAAACAAATCATATTGTGAGCTTACGGCACTGAGCGTCTTTTGAATTTCTGTTGTCTTTTTGTTTAGTGCGATAGTGCGGAAACCGACATTCAACGTGTTGAGAAACGCGGTGATTGTGGTCGGACCGCAGATCATGATGCGATACTTGTTTTGGATTTCCTCGCACAAGCCGGGGCGGCGCAGCACCTCGGAGTAAAGCCCCTCGGTAGCAAGGAACATAATGGCAAAATCCGTTGTCTTTGGAACATTGATGTACAGCTCGGCAATCGTTTTTGCCTGATTTTTAATGTTCTGCTCCAGAGCTTTTTGCGCGGCTTCCAGAGCCTCTTTATCGGCTTTTTCGGCAGCCTCGCAAATGCGTATGTAGTCTTCTTGCGGGAACTTGGAGTCGATGGGGAGCCATACGGTCTCGCCGTCTTTTTCACGGGAGGGGATCTTAACGGCGAACTCGACGCGCTTTGTATCATTTTTCGTAGATACGTTGCAGTCGTATTGATCTTTGGTGAGTGTTTGCTCCAGTATATTGCCGAGTTGCACCTCTGCCCATGTTCCGCGCGCCTTCACATTTGTCAGCACGCGCTGGAGCGCGGTCACATCGCCGGTGATCTTACGCATTTCGCCGAGTGACTCGTAAACACTTTTGAGCTGCTCGCCGACGACTTTAAAGCTGCTGTCCAGACGTTTGGAAAGCGTATCTGTCAACTTTTCATCGACGGTCATGCGCATCTGTTCAAGCTTCTTTTCGTTGTTTTCTTGTAGAGCAGTTAAACTTTTTGTAAGCGTTTCATTGATATGTTCATTTTGCCGTGCGCTGACCTCGCGCATTTGCTCAAGTTTTTTCTCAGTGCTTTCCTGCAAAGCTTTTAGGTTTTGTGTTAAGGCGCTGCTTATTTTTTCATTCTGCTCCATATTGGCTTGACGCATTTGGTCGAGCTTCTTTTCATTGCTCTCGAGTAGTGAATCGATATTCTTCGTCAAGGTTGTGCTGAGCTTTTCGCTTTGCTGCGTGTTGATCTGCTGAATATCGCGTATCAGGGCGTTTATTTCGCTCAAACGGCTGTTTAAGCTTTCGGATGTTTCTTTTCGACTACGTGAAAACTCATCGGCAATATAGGTTTCAATATGCTGAAAATTGCTTTCGTAATTCGTATTTGTTGCCGTATTTTCACTTTTTGGCTTCTTGAGAAGAAAGACAATCTGCAAAATAAGAACAATTGTAATGAGTCCAATCAAAATATATAGCTCCATTTTCATTCTCCTTTGTTTTTTCTCATGTTATCACAAGTGATTTGAAAAGTAAACAACCGGTCTATAGTTATATGTAGAAAAGCTCCCCCGAAACGAATTCGGGAGAGCTTTTGTCATACAAGGTTATTATATTTGCTTGCGGACGATGGTGTATTCGTCGCCGGGACGGTAGTACGGGCAGTTTTGAAAGCGGCCGCCGATGAACTGGGCGGTCTCGTCCTCGTCTAAGTCCATATCGCAGACATAGAAGCCGTACTCATCGTCGTACTCGTAATACAGGCAGTCTTCGCATTTTGAGGTATTTTCAAACATACTATCGCCTTACAGAACGCTTTGCAGGAACTGGCGCGTGCGGTCGTGCTTCGGATTTGTGAAGATCTCCTTCGGGGAGCCTTCCTCCAAAATCGCGCCATCATACATGAACACCACGCGGTCTGCCACTTCGCGGGCAAAGCCCATTTCGTGCGTGACAACAAGCATCGTCATGCCTTCTTCCGCAAGCTCCTTCATGACGTTCAGAACGTCGCCGACGAGCTCCGGGTCAAGGGCGCTGGTGGGCTCATCGAACAGCATCATTTTCGGCTCCATGGCGAGCGCGCGGGCGATGGCCACACGCTGCTGCTGGCCGCCGGAAAGCTTTGCGGGGTAGGAATCGAGTTTATCGCCGAGGCCGACCTGATTTAAAAGCTTCACGGCCTTTTCTTTGGCTTCCTTTTCCGGCACGCCCTTCACGTTCATCGGGGCGAGCATGACGTTTTGCAGTGCCGTTTTGTGCGGGAAGAGGTTGAAGCGCTGAAACACCATACCCATCTCAAGCAAAATAGCGGCGCGCTCTTTATGCGGCAGCTTTACCTGATTGTGGCCGTTCACGCGGTCTTCGATGAGCTTGTCGTCGATCCAGATCTTGCCGCTCGTAGGCTTTTCAAGGTGGTTTAAAGAGCGCAGATACGTCGATTTGCCGGCGCCGGACGGTCCGATGATGACGACCACTTCGCCCGGCTCTACGGTGAGGCTGACGTTTTTCAGCACCTCTACGGAGCCGAAGGACTTACAGATATTTTCCGTTTTAATGATAGACATAGCCGTATTCCTCCTTATTCGTAGATGGACAGGCGCTTTTCAAGGCGATTGAAAATAACGGTGAACACGCCGGTGATGATGAGGTAGATGATCATAGCCGGGATATAAACGAGAGCGCTCGCCTTGTTGGAAGCGATAATCTTCGTCTGGTAGGTCAAATCGGTCAGCGCGATGATGGACACAAGAGAGGTATCCTTCAGCACCATGACGAACTCGTTGCAGATCGGCGGAATCATGCGGCGGTAGGCCTGCGGGATGATGACAAGGCGCATCGCCTGCGAGTGGGTGAGGCCGAGCGCCGTGGAGGCTTCGAGCTGGCCTTTATCGATGGACTGAATGGCTGCGCGGATGATCTCCGCCAGGTAGGCCGCGACGTTCAGCGAGAACGCGATCCAAGCGGCCAAAAAGCGGCTCTGAATATTGAACGCCGGAACGAGCTGCGGCAGCGTGTAATAGAGGAAAAACAGCTGCATCAGAAGCGGCGTGCCGCGGAAGAAGAAGATGTACGCGCCGCACACGGAGCGGAGTACGGTGTTTTTGGAGATCTTGCCGAGGGCAAGAAACACGGCGAGCACAAGTGCCGTCAGCACGGAGGTGACGGAAAGCGCAAGCGTTACGCCGGTGGCCTGGAGCAGCGCCGGCATCCAGCCGATGATTTGTTGAATGGCGTTCATGGTGATATCCTTTCCGATATAAATGGGGCAAGAGACCTCAAAACGGGGCCTCCTGCCGAAATTTCATTTTACGTTATTGCGCTTATGCGTCCTTCTTTGTGACGATGACGAGCTGGTTGGAGAGGTACGGCTCGGTCATTTCATACGCTTCCTGACGCTCCGGGGTGATGGAAACGCCGGCGATGATCATATCGTACTGGCCCTTATCGAGGCCTGCAAAAACGCCGTCAAAGGAGGTGTTGACAAACTCGACCTCAAGGCCGAACAGCTTGCCAATCTCTTCTGCCATATCAACGTCAAAGCCCTGGTACACAAGGCCGCTGTCGTCGGTGTACTCAAGCGGCGGATAACCGGCCTCAAAGCCGATGGTCAAAACGCCATCCTTAACGGTCTTGACCTTACTCGGGTCAACGGTCGGTTCCTCGGTGACGTTGCGCACGCCCTCGGTGACATCGGTGCCGAAGTGCTTCATGGCGAGCTCGGAGATTTTGCCGTTATAATAAAGCGTGTTGATGGCGTTTTCGGTCTGCTCCAAAAGGTCTGTGTTGCCTTTCTTGATGCAGACGCCCATCGGTTCGCCTTCGTCGCTTTTCCAAACGCTCTGGAATTTGGAGTCGTCGTCTGCGAGGTAATACGCCGCGACAACGCTGTCTACGTACACGGCATCTGCACGGCCGAGCGAAACGTCATCAAAGCACTGCGTAATCTTTTCATACGGGAGAATCTCGACGTCAACGCCCTCTTCCTGCATTTTCTGCAGAGCGTCGTGGGCGGTGGTGCCGGTCTGCACGCTGACCTTGGCGCCGGCGAAATCGTCCGGGCTTTCGATCTTCTTTGTACTGGAGCTGCTGCATGCGGTGGCGGAGAGTGCCATTACGCCGGCGAGCACGGCAGCAAGGATTTTCTTCATTTTCATGTGTTTTGTCCTTCTTTCTCAATTTTCCCCGATAAAGAGATACAGTCGTTTCACTGTACCAATCGATTAGAATACTTGTATTCTACCCCCAAAATCCGTTTGGGTCAATAGCGAAACTGCCAAATTAATGTATATTTATACATATATACATAGGTATTTTTCAAGATTTGTGGGTAAAATCGGCGTTTTTACTTCAACGTGACAATGACAAGCTGATTCGAGACATACGGTTCCGTAAGGTCATACGCGGCCTGACGTTCCGGCGTAATGGACACGGACGAGATGATGACGTCGTACTGCTCTTTATCAAGGCCCGCAAAAATACCGTCCCACGCGGTGTTGACAAACTCGATGTCTACGCCCAGCACCTCGCCGAGCGCTTTTGCAAAGTCGATATCGAAGCCCTGATATTCAAGCCCTGCGTCATCGGTGTACTCCATCGGCGGGTAGCCGACTTCCACGCCGACGGTTAAGGTGCCGTCCTTGAGTGTTTTAAGCTTAGAAAGGTCAAGCACCGGCTTTTCCGTCACATTGCGCACACCGTCCACATCGGCGGCGGAGCCGAAGTGCTTTTCGGAAAGCTGCGCCATGGTGCCGTCATAATATAAGGTATCAATCGCACCTTCGATGAGCTCTTTCAAATCGTCGTTACCCTTTTTAAGACATACGCCGATTGGCTCGCCGGTTTCGCTCGTCCATGTTTTCTGGTATTTCGTGTCGTCCTCCGCGAGGTAGTAACCCGCAACGACGCTGTCCACGTACACGGCATCCACGCGGCCGAGTGCGAGGTCGTCAAAGCACTGCGTCACCTTTTCGTACGGCAGCACGTTGATGTTCATGCCCTCGTCCTGCATATCCTGAATGCTTTCGTGCGCGGAGGTTGCCGTCTGCACGGAAATTTTCGCGCCCTCAAAGTCCGCCGGGCTTTCAATCTTTTTCGTACTGCCCGAACATGCCGCAAGTGAGAGCATCATAGCGCCAATTAAAAATGAAGCGAAAACCTTTTGAATTTTCATTTTACATTCACCCTTCTGCAATATACCTTTAAGCTTTGGTTTGTATAATTTTGAAGATGAATGTATTTTACGCCGATTTCATTCAAAAATCAAGCGAAATAATGCACAAACTAATGTATATTTATACGTATATACATGATGAATTTTGAAAAAGAAAAGCCTGCGTTGTGCAGGGGCTCAAAATGAGAGTTGCATAACGCAGGCTTTTAGGATTCGGTTTAGTCCATGTAACCGCCTTGCATGGGGGAGTGTGCCGTTTGCGTGAAGCGCTTTAAAACGCCGTGCGTGTAGCGGCTCTTAAACGGTGGCAGCGCTTTGCAGCGCTCGTTAAACACGCGCTGCACTTCTTCCTCGCTGCATTTTTCGCCGTTGATACCGACGACGCGCAGAATACGCTGCGGAATGTCGATCTCGATAAGGTCGTTTTCTTCGATTAAAGCGATGGGGCCGCCCTGTGCGGCTTCCGGCGAAATATGGCCGATGGCGGGACCCTTGCTTGCGCCGGAGAAGCGACCGTCCGTCAGCAGCGCAATGCTGGCAGAAAGCTCCGGGTCGCTCGAAATGGCTTCGGTGGTGTAGAACATTTCCGGCATACCGCTGCCGCGCGGGCCTTCATAGCGGATGATGACGGCGTCGCCCGGCTGAATTTGGTGCGTTAAAATGGCGTGGATGGCATCTTCCTCGCAGTTGAACGGGCGCGCCTTCAGAAGCGCCTTGTGCATCTCCTTCGGCACGGCACTGTGTTTTACGACCGCGCCGTCCGGGGCGATGTTGCCGCGCAGAATGGCAATGGCGCCGTTCGTGCCAATGGGATCATCGAACGAGCGGATGATATCCGTGCGCTTGAGACCGGTTTTCTTTAAATAGGTATCACACTTCTCGTAGAAGCCGTTTTTCTTTAAATCTTCCAGATTTTCGCCGAGCGTTTTACCCGTGACGGTCATTACATCGAGATGCAGGTGGTCTTTGATTTCCTCCATGATGCGCGGTACGCCGCCTGCATAATAGAAGTACTGCGCGGGCCACTCGCCTGCGGGACGGATATTCAAAAGATAATGCGCGCCGCGGTGCATGCGGTCGAACGTATCCGCGTCGAGCGGAATGCCGAACTCATGCGCGATGGCAGGCAGGTGCATCAGCGTGTTTGTGGAGCCGGAGATGGCCGCGTGTACCATGATGGCGTTTTCGAACGATTTCAGCGTGACGATATCGGACGCTTTCATGCCCTTTTTCGCGAGTGCCACGGCGGTTTTGCCGGCTTCCTCCGCCGCAACGGAAAGATCTTCGCAGGTGGCGGGCATCAGTGCCGTGCCGGGCAGCATGAGGCCGAGCGATTCCGCCATAATCTGCATGGTGGACGCGGTGCCCATGAACGAGCATGCACCGCAGGAGGGGCACGCGTGGTGCTTGTAATACGTGAACTGCTCCTCGGTGATCTCGCCGCGCTCATACATAGCGCTGTATTTGCCGATCTGCTCCAGCGTTAAAAGGTCGGGACCCGCGTCCATCACACCGCCCGTCACGAACACGGCCGGAATGTTGATGCGGCCGATAGCCATGAGCAGCGCAGGCACGGATTTATCGCAGCTTGCGAGGAAAACGCCGCCGTCAAACGTTGTCGCGTTGGCGTGAATTTCCACAAGGTCGGCGATGATGTCGCGCGAGGGCAGGGAATAATTGATGCCATCGTGCCCCTGTGCCATGCCGTCGCAAATATCGGTCGCAAAGTAAAGCGCACCCTTGCCGCCCGCTTCGTATGCGCCCCGGCTTGCTTTCTGCGCCAAATTTAAAAGGTGCGCGGAGCCGGGGTGGCTCTGCCCGTAGGTGCTTTCAATTAAAATCTGCGGCTTTGTGAGGTCCTCCTCTTTCCAGCCCATGCCCATGCGCAGCGGGTCCATTTCCGGCGCAAGCTTGCGAACTTCCTGACTTTTCAACATGTTGATTCCCTCTTTGATGATAACTTTATGCGGCAGCGAATGCGCCGATCTCAAAATCGGCATAGGTGCCGTCTTTATTTTGCTTTGCGGTGCAGTCTAAAAAGTAAGAGGCGCCGTCCCCGGCACGCCATTTTTCGGCGTCAAACGTCAGCACGCCGTTTTCATCGTTTTTCTCCGTGATCTTAAATAAGCAGCCATCTTCCCACAAAAGCTCGTCCGTTTCTAAGTAGCCCTCGTCTTGAAGCTCTTTAAACGTGAACGTGAGCGGGCGGCGCTCGGTAAGCTCGCCGAACCGCCATGCGATCGCCTGTATCTCGCCTTTCGTCAACGGCGTCTCGGTCAGGTCAACAGAGACATATTCGGTGTCGCTTTGCAGTGTTTCGTCCGTGTTGAATAATTCCTGCAGCACGGATAAATACAGCGCGCATCGCCCGTCCGTTTCATTTTCGCGTACGGTGATTTTCTGCACGTTATCGGGCTCGCTCGGGTAAATGGCTTTGATATATCCGCCGTAGGTGACGTCCACCATCATGCCGGGGATGAGGTCATTCGGCGCGTCCTCCGGCTTTGCGCAGCGGTATACGCCGTCGTCTTCTCCGGCGAGCAAAAGCAGGTTGCCCGAAATATCGACAATGCGCGCAGTGAGTGTTGCGGTCTCGGCCGCGCTCGGTTCTGATGCGGTACTTTGCGGTTCATCTACGCCGCCCGAGGATGCCGGTGAGCTTTGGCAGGCGGTGAAAAGCAGAATGATGCACAAAAGAAAAGCGAATAAAGAGTTTTGTAAACGGGTCATAAGGCCAACTCCTTTCACTTTATACGTAGGAAAAGGGGTTCATTTGGTTACAAAATCATCATAGCAGATTTAGAAGTCTGTTACAAGATACAAATACTTTTTGTTTTGACTTTTGTGCTTAAATTGTCTATACTGTGTACAAGTTGACAAAAAGGGAGCGAAAGCTATGCGGCAGGTAGTTGTAAAGGATTTGGTATTCGGCAGCGGCAGAATGAAAATTTGTGTGCCGGTGTGCGAGAAGACAACGGAAGCGGTTTTAGACGCCGTAAAAGAGATCAAGACCACCCCGGCGGATCTTATCGAATGGCGCATCGATTATTTTGACGAGGATATGTTTGCGGCCGCGCCGGAAATTTTTAAAGCAGCCGCGCCGTTGCCCGTGCTGTGCACATTCCGCACAAAAGCGGAGGGCGGCGAAAAAGCGATAGATCCCATGGACTATTTTGCGATGAACGCGCAGCTGAGCGCCTTGGGTGCGCCGCTTGTCGATTTAGAGCTTTTCCTTTGCGAGCAGTACGATGACGTTGCAAAGGCGACCGTTCAGGCTATGCACGATATGGGTACGAAGCTTATTATCTCGAACCACGATTTTGCCAAAACGCCTGCACGCGAGGAAATTGCCGACCGCTATAAGCGTATGATGGCGTTAAATGCCGACCTGCCGAAAATCGCCGTGATGCCGCAGAATGAGCGCGATGTGATGGTGATGCTGGCGGCGATGAATGAATCCACTGCGTTCTGCGGGCCGCTCATCGGCATTTCCATGGGCGAGCTCGGCAAGGTGACGCGCGTGCGCGGCGGGGCGTTCGGCTCTGTGATGACGTTTGCGTCAAAAGGAAAAGCCTCCGCACCGGGACAAATCGATGCAGAGACTTTATCTAAAATGCTGAATGAAAATTAAACTTTAAAAGTGCTTTTCAAGCGTAAACACGGTTTTCACTTCGCCGACGGGCGTGTCGTTGTCGTTGACGGTGACGCCGTTGTTAAGCGAGACGAGCATCTTATCGGTATCGGCGTTATAGTAGCCGATCTGGCGGAAGATCTCGCGGATGATGAGCGGCCAGACCGCCTCGGTGCCGTCCTTAATCTTGAAGGAGATGCCGATGCGCTCCTTTTTAAGGCCGATGCCGTACACGCCGTTCGCGCCGCCCTTTGCGATGATGTTCGCATCATGGTTGATGAGGGAGCACAGGTAGCCCGTGCCGCGCATCATGTGCGGATATTCATGGATACGCGGGACAAAGCGGCGGGCAGCGTCCTGCAGAACGTCGTCCTGAATGGTATCGATGCACGCGAGGTTCTTATATGCCGTCGCGATGTTCTTCATCGGGTAAGCGAACACCGGCACGCCGCAGCCGTCGATGCCGATGACGACCTTTTCTTCCGGGTACTCGGAGAGCACGCTCATGGTGCGCAGCACTTCGTTCTGTCCGACGGAGCCGACCTTCCAGTAATCCTTCACGTCGCCGCCCATTTCACGCTGGGTGAGCATGAGCGCTGCGTGCTTGCCGCTGCAGTTGTGGTAGAGCTTCGACTTCGGCAGACCCTGACGAATGCGCTCTTCGTTTGCTTCCGTAGAGCCCGGCACGGTCGGCTTCATGATGAGGTCTTCCGGATTTAAGTCGGCCTTTTTCATGATGGATTTCAAAGCGTTGACGTGGAAGCTTTCGCCGAGATGCGAGCCTGCGAACAGCACGGTTTCTTCATCGGTAAAACCGTATTTTTCATCGAGGTGATGTGCGATAACGGGCAGCGCCTGCACGGGCTTCGAAGCGGAGCGGTAGAAAACCATGGCCTCCGGGTCGCCTGCGGAGTAGATGACCTTGCCCTTTTCATCTACAATGCTGATGTAGCCGTAATGCGTCAGGTCCAAAAGCCCGCCGCGGAATTCTTCTGTTAAACGAACGGTATCTGACATAATCTCGTCCCCTGTCTTTAGAATTTAACGATTTATCTTTCTTTTTACGTTCAAAGCTATTATAATCTTTTTTAGAGGATTGTAAAGGCATTTGTGTGAGAATAGTCGAAAGTGCAGAAAGCGGCGTGTTTTAAAGCGCCGCAGATAGGACAAATAAACGAAAGTTGGTATAAATAAATATGAAAGAAAAAGTATTGTTTGAGGTTTGCTGTGGCTGTTTTGAAGACGCCGTACAGGCCGAAAAAGGTGGCGCAGACCGCATTGAACTCAATTCTGCGCTGTTTTTGGGTGGCCTTACGCCGAGCATCGGCACGGTGCAGGCCGTGAAAAATACACTGAAAATTCCCGTGATGTGCATGGTGCGCCCGCGCGAGGGTGGCTTTTGTTACACGGATTTCGATTACATGACTTGCTGCCGCGATATGGAGGCACTGTTAAATGCAGGCGCAAACGGCATCGTCTTCGGCTTTTTGAAGCCGGACGGCACGGTTGACACCGACCGCTGCGCCGATTTTATCGGGAAAATCAAGAAAATCAACCCGAACGCCGAGATTGTGTTTCACCGCGCCATTGACGTGGTGCCGGACGTATTTAAAGCGCTCGATGATCTTATTGCCCTCGGTGTGACGCGCGTTTTGACGAGCGGCCAGCGCGAAAGCGCGATAAAGGGCGCAAAGACTGTGAAAAAGATGATCGAATACGCAAGTGACCGCATCGATATTCTGCCCGGCGGCGGCATCAACACGCAGAATGTCGGGGAATTTATCAACGAGACCGGCGCGCACAATGTACACGCCTCGGCGCGCTCCCTGCGGCACGACACAAGCGTCTGCGGCAACCCGGAGATCTTTTTCGGCGGCAAATTGAACGGCGTGGGTATCCCGGAGAACGAATATAAAGTGACGGACAGCGCTTTGGTGCAAAACGTCGTCGCAGCGATCGAAGCGCGGTAAGCTTTACCCGGAGAAAGGGGATTTTAGGTGAAAAACGATATTGACAGCATTTTGGATGCGCTGTTTTCCGGCGGCAAGCTGAACGTGGGCAGCGGCACGAAAAGCCGCGCCGCAAAAGACGCCGAGGATTTTTTGAACAGCATCGAAAAAACGAATGCCAACATGCAGAGCAGCCTGAATCGGCAGATCAGCGACCTCGATAAGCTGACGAGCGACGCGCAGCGCAGCATGGACGAAATGCGCCGTCTGCTGGACGCCGAGGGCCTGACCGGCACGCCCGAAATGGAAGCGCCGAAAGCGGAGACCGCAGAAAAAAAGCCGAAGGCAAAGGGCGCGGAGGAGCCGCCGCAGGACCCCGCGCAGTCGTTCCGCGAGGCGAGGGAAGCGACGGGCAGAACGGTTATTGGGCAGGACGCATTTTTGGACAGCCTGTTCACCGCATTTCGCCGCCCGAGCGTGACGGGGCGCGAAAACGGCAAGCCCGCGGCGGTCGTCGTGATCTCCGGCAAAGAGGGCACAGGCAGGCACAGTGCGCTTGCGGCTTCGGCTGCGGCGCTCTGCAAAGAGGGCGTTTTGAAAAACGGCGAGGTCACGAATATCGATCTTTCCCGCTACCCGAACGCCGAAGACGGTAAATTACTCACACAGGATCTTTTTTCCGCGCTGCACGGCGAAAACGATATTGTGCTGTTTGAAAACTTTGAGCAGTGCCACAAATCTTTGCTGCCCATGGTGGCGGCGCTGTGCGAGACGGGCGTTTTAAAATTAGCTTCGCGTTATGCTTTGCAGAAAGGCATGCTCATCGATGTCGGCACGGCGCTTGTGCCCGATGCCGTCAGCGAAATTTCCGTAAACGGGAAGTACCTCGTCTTTTTGACGAACCAAAAGGACAGCGCGTTCACCGATGCGTTCGGCGCGGCATTTTTGTCCTCCGTCACGGATTTCTGCCGCACGGCGGAATTCACGCGCGAGAGCCTGCTCAGGATCGGCGAAGCGGCGCTCGGTGCATTAAACGACCGCACAAAGGCTAAGCTAAACTACACGTTCACGTTCGGTGAAGATGCCTCGGCGTTTTTGGCGGATAAATTCAGTCGCCGAGACGGCGTGGAGAGCATGGCGCGGCTGACGGAACGTTGCTTCCGCCTTTTGAGCGAAGAAAAGCTGCGCCGCGCAGAAAAGGACGGTAAAGAGACCGTTTCCGGCACACTCGGCGTAAAAGACGGTGTGCTTATGTTCACATTCCCGGATTTTGCCGTCACGGTGGAAGAAGAGAAAAAGCAGGCGGCAGACCCAAAAGCCGCCGAAGAAGTGAAATCGGAGCTTAACGAGATCATCGGACTTAGTGAAGTGAAGGACTACGTGCTGTCGCTTGAGCAGAACTATATCATTCAGCGGCTGCGCGAAGCGCGCGGCATGAAGGCCGATGTGCCCACTATGCACATGATCTTTACCGGCAATCCCGGCACGGGCAAAACGACCATCGCAAGGCTCGTTTCACGCTATTTAAAAGCCATGGGCGTACTGAGCGGCGGGCAGCTGATTGAAGTCACGCGCGCCGACCTTGTAGGCAAATACGTTGGCCACACCGCACCGCTCACGCAGCAGGTCATTCGCTCTGCGCTCGGCGGCGTGCTGTTCATCGATGAGGCATATTCGCTGTACCGCGGCGCAGACGACAGTTTCGGACTGGAAGCCATCGATACCATCGTCAAGGGGATGGAGGACCACAGAGAAGACCTTATCGTTATTTTGGCGGGCTATACAAAAGAAATGGAGGAGTTTCTCACGGCGAACTCCGGCTTGCGCTCGAGATTCCCGAATATCATCGAGTTTCCGGATTATACGGCGGAGGAGTTGCTGGCCATTACAAAGCTGACTGCAAAGAAAAAGGGCTATACGATCGATGAAACATGCGAAACGCCGTTGCTTCAATATTACGAAAAGCGGCAGGCAACGGACGCCAGAACGGCGGGCAACGGACGCTTGGTGCGCAATTTGGTTGAGGACGCGATCTTAAACCAGTCTCGCAGATTGACGGGCGGAGACGTGACAAAGCTGACGGAAGCGGAGCTTGCGGCGCTTTTAAGCGAGGATTTTGACCTAAGCGAAGGATAGAAACGGTGTGAAACCGCATGAAAATGATGAAAGTGTAAACATTTATCGATTTCTCTTGCAACTTTTAAAAGAAAGCTTTACAATACAAGATTGGAGAGACCGAAAGTTTCAGTAAACTTCCATTCTGTGATAAGTAAAAGACAACCGAGCGAATAAAGTTTCGCCCGCCTTTTCAAAGGCGGCGGATCCCAAGGGCAGCGCCTTTGGTCACTTTCCGCAGAAAGCGAATTGCGCGGTCCCTCCAAGAGCGTTTATCCAAACCGTAAATTATTGCGAAAGGGCATGAGAATATGACGAAAATCGATATTTTTTCCGGCTTCCTCGGCGCAGGCAAAACCACGCTGATCCGCAAGCTGATCTCCGAAGCTTTTAAGGGCGAAAAGCTCGTCCTCATCGAAAACGAGTTCGGCGAGATTGCCATTGACGGCGGCTTTTTGCAGGACGCCGGCATTGAAATCACCGAGATGAGCCAGGGCTGCATCTGCTGCAGCCTTGTGGGCGACTTCGGCAAGGCGCTGCGTCAGGTGCTGGAGACCTACCACCCGGACCGCATTTTGATCGAGCCGTCCGGCGTAGGCAAGCTGAGCGATGTGATCCGTGCCGTGCAGAACCTGCACATGGAAGACGTTACGCTGAATAGCTTCACCACCGTTGCCGATGCAAACAAGTGCAAAATGTATATGAAAAACTTCGGCGAGTTCTATAACGACCAGATTGAGCACGCAAACTCCATCATTCTGAGCCGCACGGACGGTATCAAGCCCGAAAAGCTTGAAGCCTGCGTCGCTCTGTTGCGTGAGCACAACCAGAACGCCACCATCATTACCACCCCGTGGGATCAGCTCACCGGCGCACAGATTCTCGAGACGATGGAGCACAAGAATACCCTTGAAGAGGAGCTGAAGCTCCTTGCCGAGGAGACCGAGCACGAGCACGAGCATCACCATCACGACCATGATGAGCATGATGAGCACTGCACCTGCGGCTGCCACGACCACCATGACGACGATGAAGACGAGCACGAGCATCACCATCACGACCACGATGAGCATGACGAGCACTGCACCTGCGGCTGCCATGACCACGATCACGACCATGATGAGCACGACCACGAGCATCATCACCACCATCATCATGCCGACGAGGTGTTCACAAGCTGGGGCACCGAGACGACCCGCAAGTTCACGAAGGACGAGATCGAACACATCCTCGAGGAGCTCGACAACAGCGAAAAGTACGGTATGATTCTGCGCGCAAAGGGCATCGTCGCAGGCCGGGACGGCGAGTGGATCCACTTCGACTATGTGCCGGAGGAGACCTCTGTGCGCAACGGCAGCGCCGGTGTCATCGGCCGCCTGTGCGTCATCGGTTCTCACATCAACGAGGCCGCGATCGAAGCGCTGTTCGCGTAATGCGGGCTGAACCTTACAGAAAGGCGGAATATTGATGGATGATATGCCGGTTTACCTGTTTACGGGCTTTCTCGAATCAGGCAAGACCTCTTTTATAGACGAAACGCTTGCGGATAAGCGTTTCAATAACGGGCAGCGTACCTTGCTGCTCGTCTGCGAGGAAGGCGAGGCGGAGTACGACGAGTCCCGCCCCTACATGAAGAACATCTATGTGGAAAACGTTGAGGATGAAGACGAGCTGACGAGCGAAACGCTTGACATCCTCGCGAAAAAGCATCGCGCTTCCCGTGTGCTCATCGAGTATAACGGCATGTGGCAGCTGAAAACGCTGTACGACAACATGCCGGAAAACTGGGCGGTCTACCAGGAATTCATGTTCGCGGATGCGACGACATTCCTCACTTACAACGCCAATATGCGCGGCCTTGTTGTGGATAAGCTCTCCGGCTGCGAGTTGGTCGTGTTCAACCGCTTCACGAAGGACATGGACAAAATGGCGTTCCACAAGATTGTGCGCGGCATCAGCCGCCGCCCGGACATCGCCTACGAGTACACGAACGGCGACGTCGAATACGACGAGATCGAAGATCCGCTGCCGTTTGACATCAACGCGCCGGTCGTAAAGATTGAAGACGGCGATTACGCGCTGTGGTACCGTGACCTTTCCGAAGATCCGAAGAAGTACGACGGCAAGGTCGTCGAGTATAAGGGCCTTGCAGCCGTGAACCCGCGCATGAAGCCGGGCATGTTCTTCTTCGGCCGCCAGCTGATGACCTGCTGCGTGGAGGATATCCAGTTTGCGGGTCTGCTCACGCTGTGCGACGCGGACAAAATGCCGGAAAACGGAAAGTGGTATACCATGCGCCTTTCCGTTGCGTATAAGTGGCACAAGCTCTACGGCCGCAAGGGTCCGGTTCTGACGCTTCAGAACATCGAGCCTGCCGAAGCGCCCGCGCAGCCCGTTGCGACGTTCTATTAAGCTTAAATTCATTGCCCGTTGGCTTTTCTGAAAGTCGGCGGGTAATTTTTTTATTTATTTTTCTGTATACGGTGTCGAAAGTGCGCGATTTATGGTATACTAAAAAATACTTAAATATATGAAATGAAAATGGTGATAACTTTGCATACATATCAGCTTGTTTTGCCCTGCCTTTTGGGTGTTGAGGGTCTTGTAGCGGAGGAGCTCCGCGATATGGGCGCGGAAAATGTCGCGCCGGAAAACGGACGTGTGCTGTGCGCAGGCTCCCCGGAGATGATCGCCCGCGCGAATATCCGCTCCCGCTTTGCGGAGCGTGTGCTCGTTTTGCTCGGCACTTTTGAAGCGAAAAGCTTTGAAAGCCTGTTTCGCGGCGTGAAGGCCCTGCCGTGGACGGAGTGGATCGGCCGCGACGACGCATTTCCGGTCAAGGGGCGGTGCTTATCGAGTCAGCTCATGAGCGTGCCGGACTGTCAGGCCATTATCAAAAAAGCCGTGGTGGAAAGCCTCAAGGAGACGTATAAGCTGGAGCATTTCCCGGAGACGGGCGCGAACTACCAGATTCAGTTTTTAATTATGAAAGACAAGGTCAGCATTATGCTGGATACGAGCGGCGCGGGGCTGCACAAGCGCGGTTACCGCAAAAATTCCAACGAAGCGCCCATCAAAGAGACGCTTGCGGCGGTCATGGCAAAGCTTTCCCGTGTGCGCACGGACGGCACGCTCATCGACCCTTTCTGCGGTTCGGGTACGATTTTAATCGAGGGCGCCATGCTTGCCATGCACATTGCGCCCGGCCTGCGCCGCCACTTTGCGGCGGAAAAGTGGAAAGCCGTCCCCGGAAATATCTGGGACAACGAGCGCATTGCCGCAAAGGCACTTGAACGCCGCGATGAGGGCTTTTTGGCGTTCGGCTATGACATTGATCCAGAGGCCGTGCGCCTGACGCTTGAAAACGCGAAGAAAGCGGGCGTTGCGCAGTATATCTCCGCAGAAGTGCGCGACATCAAGGATTTCAGCAACGACGGTCCGTTCGGCTGCGTCATCTGCAACCCGCCGTACGGCGAGCGGCTTTTAGACGTAAAAACGGCGGAGGACATCTACAAAACGATGGGGCGCGTCTTCACGCCGAAGCGCGGCTGGAGCTATGCTGCCATCAGTCCGGACGAGCGGTTTGAGACATGCTTCGGCAAAAAAGCCGACCGCCGCCGCAAGCTCTACAACGGCATGATCCGCTGCCAGTATTACATGTATTTTAAGGCATAAAAAATGCTTTAGGGGAGGGTACATATGCGGAATGTTTATATCATCAACCCAAAAGCCGGCAAGCACGACCATACCGTGCAGTTTATGGAGCGCATCCGCGCCGTGCATGCCACGCACGGGGAAGAGCCGGAAATTTATCTCACACAGCGCGCGGGCCATGGCGAGGAGCTGGCAAGAGCGGCCGCCGAAAAGGGCGATGCGGTGCGCATTTGGGCTGTCGGTGGCGACGGCACGGTGCTGGAGGTCGTGCGCGGTGCGGAGTTTCACAAAAACGCCGCCGTGGGCGTATACCCGTGCGGCAGCGGCAACGACTTCGTGCGCTCATTCGGCAAGCGCGAAGTGTTTTTGAATCCGGAAAATCAGCTGGCGGGCAAGACTGTGTCCATCGATATGATCCGCACGCAGCACGGCGATGCCGTGAACATCTGCTCTGTGGGTTTTGACGCCAAGGTGGCGGCGGAGATGAATTATTATAAGCACCTGCCGTTCGTTTCGGGCGAGCTTGCGTATACCATTTCGCTTGCAAAGTGCTTTTTGGGGCACCTTGCGGACAAAATGACCGTAACGTTTTACTATGCGGACAGCACAAAAGAGACCGTTACGGGCGAATTTCTGTTCACGCTTGCGGGCAACGGTCGCTGGTATGGCGGCGGGTACTGCGGCGCGCCGAACTCGGTGATGGACGACGGTCTGCTCGATTTTGTGCTGATCCGAAAGCCCGCCTATTCCCGCATTCCGGGCCTTGTGCCGAAGTATAAGCGCGGCGAGCATTTAAGCAACCCGGCATTTTCCGACCTGCTCGTTTACCGCCGCGGCGTGAAGATCGAAATTCAAAGCGAAAATGAAGTCGTCAGCAATATGGACGGCTTGTGTATCAGGGTGAAAAGTGAGGAATACAACATTCTGCCGCACGCACTGAATTTCATTTTGCCGCGCGGCGCGGCATTGCCGAAGGAGCCGAAAAATGCGCGGTGATACACTCGGAAAAGCGGAAATCATAACGCCGCGCCTGCGCCTTAGACGCTTTTCCATGCAGGACATGAGCGGCTTTCTGCTGTTTGCCGCCGATGCGGATACCATGCTGCGGGCGGGCTCCAAGCCGGTTTCTACACCGGCGGAGGCGGAGAGTGAATTGAGGCGCGCCGCAGACGACCCGTATGCCTTTGCCATCACCCTGCGCGAAACGGGCGAAGTGATGGGCAAGATCAAGTATCAGCGCGATTACTGCCGCTATAATACGGACAGTATTTCGATTGGCTACGAGCTTTCGCGCCGCTACCGCCATAACGGCTACATGACGGAAGCGCTGCGCGCCATGGTGCAGAACGCGTTTGAAGTGATGAACGTCGAGGTCGTCGCCATCAGCCACTTTGTGGGTAACGAGCCGTCAAGAAAAGTCATCGAGCGCGCGGGATTCATCTTTGAGGGCGTTATGCCGTGTGGCTTTAAGCGGTTTGACGGCGAAATTTTTGACAATGTGTGTTACTCCATCCTGCGTTCGGAGTACGATACGGGGCTCATTTCGTCCGTGCGACGCATGCGGTAAAGCTTACAAATCAATGTGCATGCCCATATTCCGTCAGAAAATTGTGGAAATACCGCTTTTTTCTATTGCCAATGTACAAAAGCGGTGCTAAAATTGAATAAATCTAAAAACTGTGACTTTGTTGTGTCTTGCACCGGCAAAGTCTGTTTTTTAACGCGAAAGAAAGGAAGGAATAAAGATGGAACAGTCTTTTCCGAAGCGCCCGTTCCGCACGCACGGCGGCGCGCATGTGCCGCACCACAAGAACACGGCGCATACCGAAACGCGCGTGATGCCGCCGCCCGATGAGATCACGCTGCCCATGACGCAGCACATCGGCGCACCGTGTGTGCCCTGTGTGAAAAAGGGCGACCACGTGTATGTCGGCACCAAGGTCGCGGACAGCGACGCATACGTTTCCGTGCCGATCCATTCCTCGGTTTCCGGCACCGTGAAGGAGATCAAAAAAGTCATTATGCCCGGCGGGCAGGCGGTGGACGCCGTCATCATCACGTCGGACGGGTTAATGGAGCACGACCCTGCGGTATGTCCCCCGCCGGAGATCAAAACGAAGCAGCAGTTGGCCGATGCGGCGCGCGCTTCGGGTCTCGTCGGTCTCGGCGGCGCAGGCTTCCCGGCGCACGTGAAATTAAACGTCCCCCCGGACAAAAAAATCGATACGCTCATCGTCAACGTTGCGGAGTGTGAGCCCTATATTACCTCCGACCACCGTGAGGCGCTCGAAAACGGCAAAAACGTGCTTGCCGGTATTTATAAGATCAAAGAGATTTTAGACGTGCACCGCGTCATCATCGCGATTGAAGACAATAAGCCCGACGCTATCGAAGCGCTGACGCGCATTGCGGATGACCCGAAAATGGACCCGAACGACGAAGTGCGCGTGTTAAAGCTGCATGCAAGCTACCCGCAGGGCGCGGAAAAGGTGCTGGTGCAGGCGGCAACGGGCAGAAAAGTCCCGGCGGGCGGTCTGCCGGCAGACGTGGGTTGCCTTGTCATGAACATCGGCTCCGTCTCGTTCCTTGCAAGCTACATGCGCACCGGTATGCCGCTGACGATGAAGCGCGTCACGGTGGACGGCAGCGCCGTGCAGAACCCGCAGAATGTCATTGTGCCCATCGGCACAAAAATTCGCGAGGTCATGGAATTCTGCGGCGGCTATAAGGAAGAACCGCAGAAGCTCATCATGGGCGGCCCGATGATGGGCGTCGCCGTGACAACCGACGAGCTGCCGGTCTTAAAGCAGAATAACGGGTTACTCGCGTTCGGTGCGGAAGAAGCGCGCCTTTTGGAGCCGACCGATTGCATCCGCTGCGGCCGCTGCGTTGCGGCATGTCCCATGAACCTTGTGCCCGCAAAGCTTGAAAAATACGCGGAGCGCAAGGATGTGGAAATGCTGAAAAAACTCGACATCATGACGTGCATGGAATGCGGCTGCTGCGCATTCTCCTGCCCGGCGAAACGCCGCATTGTGCAGGCCATTCGCCTCGGCAAATACTATGTAAAGAAGGAGGCGGCTAAAAAGTGAACAAATTCATCGTTTCCTCCTCGCCGCACTTTCAGTCGAAAGACACCACCCAGACCTTGATGCTGGACGTCATTTTGGCGCTGACCCCGGCGATGATTGCGTCCGTCATCATTTTCGGCTTCCGTGCGGCGGTTATTATCCTGACAACGGTCGCGTCCTGCATTTTGAGCGAATACATATCCCGCCGCGTCATGAAGCGCCGCCAGACGGTCGGTGACCTTTCCTGCGTTGTGACGGGCGTTTTGCTCGCGATGAACTTGCCCGTTTCCATCAGCCCCATCATTGCGGCGTTCGGCGGCGTCATCGCCATTGTTGTCGTAAAGCAGATGTTCGGCGGCATCGGACAGAACTTCGTGAACCCCGCGCTGACGGCGCGTATCATTCTGATGAACTCGTTCCCGGCGAAAATGACCGCGTGGACAGCACCGATGGACCACAGCTTCTCCGACGCCATGACGACCGCAACGCCGCTCGGCGTTCTCTCCGAGGGCACGGGTGCGGCGCTGCCGAGCTACCTCGATATGTTTCTCGGCAATACGGGCGGCTGCCTCGGCGAGACCTGTGCACTCGCACTCATTCTCGGCGGCATTTACCTTGTTGCACGCCGCGTTATCAGCCCGGTTATCCCGGTCACGTACCTTGCAACGGCAGCGGTGCTTTCCGCACTGCTCGGCCGCGACCCGCTGATGGATATTCTTTCCGGCGGCCTCTTGCTCGGCGCGATTTTTATGGCGACCGATTACACCACAAGCCCCATCAACTTCAGCGCACGCGTCATCTATGCCATCGGCTGCGGCGTGCTGACGATTTTAATCCGCCAGTTCGCGTCTCTGCCGGAGGGCGTATCGTACTCCATCGTACTGATGAATATTTTAGTGCCGCTCATTGAGCGCGTTGCGAAGCCGCAGACGTTCGGCAAAATGAAGGCAAAGAAAGCGGGTGACGCAAAATGAAGATCACCGCGAAAGATATTTTAAAACCGGCGCTCATTCTGTTTGTCATCTGCCTTGTCGTCACGGCGCTTCTGGCGGGCACAAACCTGCTGACGAAAGATAAGATCGCCGAGCAGTCCGCACTGGAAGCGGAGCAGTCGAGAAAAGTCGTTTTGAGCGACGCGGACAGCTTTGAAGAAGCGGACGGCTATTACATCGGCAAAGCGAATAACGAAACGGTCGGCTACGTTTTCCAAACGGAGGCGAAGGGCTACGGCGGTGCGGTGAAGGTCATGACCGGCATCAGCGCCGACGGGCAGATCACCGGCGTTGTCATTCTGGAGCACAGCGAAACACCGGGTCTTGGCGCGAACGCGGAAAAGGCTTCCTTTACGGATCAGTTTAAGCAGACTGCGCCGGAAAAGGGCATCACGCTTGTGAAGAATAAGGCACCGTCGGACGGCGAGATCGAAGCCATGACCGGCGCGTCCATCACGAGCCGCGCGGTGACGAACGCCGTCAACGAAGCCATCACAAAGTACAACACGGTAAAGGAGGGCGCATAACATGGCAAAAAGCCTCAAAGAAGAATTTACAAAAGGCATTATCAAAGAGAACCCCGTGCTGCGCCTGATGCTCGGCACCTGCGCGACGCTCGCCGTCACAACGGCAGCCTCGAACGCCATCGGCATGGGCCTTGCGACGACATTCGTACTCGTATGTTCCAACGCCGTTATTTCTCTTCTCAAAAAAATCATCCCGGATAAAGTCCGCATCCCGGCGTATATCACCATTGTTGCGGGTTTTGTTACCATTGTGCAGCTGCTCATCAAGGCCTACGTGCCGGCGCTTAACAAGTCGCTCGGCGTGTTCCTGCCGCTCATCGTTGTCAACTGCATCATTTTGGGCCGTGCGGAAATGTTCGCCAGCAAAAATCCCGTGCTGCCGAGCATCGTAGACGGTCTCGGAATGGGCGTGGGCTTCACCGCCGCGCTGCTTGCCATGGGCATCATCCGTGAATTGCTCGGCGCGGGCACCGTGTTCGGCATTCCGATCCTCTCGAATTTCATGGATCCCATCATCATTTTCCTGCTCCCGCCGGGCGGCTTCTTCGTGTTCGGTATTCTCATCGCCATTGCGGGCAAGCTTTCCGCGGAGGGCAAAGCGCCGGAGACCATGGGCTGCGCTGCATGCCCGTTGGCGGCTTCCTGCTCCAAGGTTCAGGAAAAATGTGAAAAGGAGGGCGGCAAAGCATGAGTCTTAAATTTTTAGTCGGCATTTTCCTTGCCGCAATCCTCACGGAGAACTATATTCTCAATAAGTTTCTCGGCATCTGTCCGTTCCTCGGCGTTTCCAAAAAGCTCAATACAGCGTTCGGCATGAGCTGCGCCGTAACGGTTGTCATGGTTATCGCGACGGCGGTCACATGGCCGGTGTATACGTATGTACTTGTCCCGCTGAATCTCGATTATTTGCAGACCGTGGTGTTCATCCTCATCATCGCGGCGCTCGTGCAGCTTTTGGAGACCGTGATGCACAAGTATATGCCGCCGCTGTATAACGCGCTCGGCATTTACCTGCCGCTCATCACGACGAACTGCGCCGTGCTGGGCGTGACGATGCTCGTGCTCGAAAAAGGCGCGGAAAACCCGAGCTTCGGCTATTTGGCATCGCTTGTCAACGCGTTCGGCGCAGGCATCGGCTTCATGGTTGCAATGGTCATTTTCGCCGGTGTGCGTGAGCGCCTCGAACTGTGCGACGTTCCGAATTTCCTCAAAGGTCTGCCGATCACACTGATCGCCGCGTCGCTTGTGGCGGTTTCGTTCCTCGGCTTTAACGGCATTATAGACCGTCTGCTCGCCTGAGCAAAACGAAAGGGGTTTCTATATGGATAAAATTTTGATCCCGGTTCTGATCGTCGCGGGCATCGGTCTTCTGGCGGGTATTATTCTGGCGGTCGCCTCCGCCATTATGGCCGTGCCGAAGGACGAGAAAGCGGAAGCGATTTTAGAGGTGCTTCCGGGCGCGAACTGCGGCGCGTGCGGCTTTTCCGGCTGCTCCGGCTATGCGGCGGCGCTCTCTAAGGGCGAAGC
>ENA-ORUQ01000091-ORUQ01000091.1-human-gut-metagenome-genome-assembly--contig:-NODE-91-length-93751-cov-6.356493_pt1 | contig 93751 bp, 90 predicted proteins | sample MGYA00242081_ERZ509211 | MGnify/ENA primary metagenome ERZ509211 (study PRJEB26280, sample SAMEA2338785) | human gut metagenome | biome: human gut; feature: human-associated habitat; material: faeces...
CAGATGCAAACCTTGAGAAAGCTCATGAAGAGCTTAAGAAAGCCGGATACATTAATTAATTATAGTGAGAGGTCATATAGTTGGCAACAACTTAAAAACAGGGAGAAAGCTTGGAGAAATCCGAGCTTTTTCTCTACTATAAAGATAGTAACTGAATCGTATTTACAAAATGAATTAATGACAGAATATTTGCGAAAAAAGATAAAATATGATAAACTATAGTAAAACATACTATATTAAAACGCATCTGAGTGAAATGAGATGTTAAGAAGGGAGACGGCAATCATGTGGGAGCTGGAAAAAGCAATATTGGTAACGAATAACGACAGAGTGTATGAGAAGTATAAGGATCAGATGAAAGTGATTCTTCTTGATGGGTATGAAGACGTTCTGATTAAGGTGAGAGATCTTGTCTATGATAAGCATGTGCTTCTGACACATCCGCAGGCATCCAGCCTGAAACCGAATCAGACACCATATCGATCGGTAGTTGTATATCCGAAGGGCGAAGAGGATAATATAAAAGATATCATGCTGATCGACAAATGCATTCAGGTTTATCAAGAGTGGCAGGATATCGCACCAAGTCCAAAGAGTTATCAGGAAAAGGTGGCGAATGATTTTAAGACAATCGATTTATCGGTGATTGACAATATTATTCCAAGAATTAGTTAGAAAAAGCAGGTAAGAAAAAGAATAGGCGGTGGAGCAATGCTGGATAATAAAGAAACAACACAGAATTACTTCAAAGGTTTAACGAGAAAAGATTATATTGAAAGAGTATGTAAAATTATGGAGAAAGATGGGGCTGAAGATCTTTCTATTCGTAGAATCGCGAAGGAGCTGGGCTGTTCGTCAGCTGCATTATACCGTTATTTTAACAGCAAGTCGGAACTGATGTATTATGTCAGCCTGAATACGCTGGAGGGATATATTATCCGTCTGAATCAGGCGGAAAAAACCTGGAGAGGAGTATGGGATATCTATGTGGGTGTGTGGTATTGTTACAGCCAGGAGGCTTTCCGACATCCAAAAGATTATAATAGACTGTTTTTTGAACATACGAATGAATATTTGGGTGGAGCTATGAAGGAATTCTATCAGATGTTTCCACAAAATATTAATGAGGCAAACAAATTCTTTTCAGAGATGCTTGGAACAGCAGATTTCTGGGGACGTGATTTTGAAATGTGTAAAAAATGCATGAAAGCAGGGGCAATTTCTGAGGAGAATGCGCTTATTTTAAATCGCATGTCCTGTATTTTGTATAAAGGATATTTTAAAGGAGTGATGGATGACGGGATTGAAGAAGATGAAATCGAAGAAAGAGTTCATTCATTTATAGATGATCTCGATATAATCGTTAAGGCACTTGCGTCAGAATTGCAGGGATATGACGGATATTTTAAACAAAAACGTGAAAAGAATGATAAAAAATAGGCAATCTGCACAAAAACATCTATAGATATTTTGTATTATTGACGATATTTATAAAAGGGGGTTGCGCATTTAAAAAATGTGTGTATAATTAGAACTATCAAAAGCAATTACTTACATGGAAAAAAGTTATCACGATTACATTTTTTGAAAGTAAACATAAAAAGCAAAAAAAGATATTTTTTTACTTATATGTTATCATGATTACATTCCGCGCGCTTGAGGAATTTGTAAAAGAAAAATTGCCAGCTTTCGGAAATGAAAAACGTGATTATATTTTAAGTGTTAAGTTATCGCGATTACAAATCATAAGGAGGGAATTTGTATGAAACTAGAACTCGGCAAATTTGAGATCAAGGACATCCAGTTTGCAGACAAATCATATGTGGAAAATCACGTATTGTATGTAAACAAAGAAGAGGTGGAAGCACTTGTATTGGAGGACGACAAGCTGATCGGATGCCATTTGGAAATTGCAAAACCTGGTGAGGCAACAAGAATCACACCTGTTAAGGATGTCATTGAACCACGTGTGAAAGTGAGCGGCGGAGAGATTTTCCCAGGAATTATCGGAAAGGTATCACCACAGGTTGGATCTGGAAGAACACATGCTTTAGATGGCTGCTGCGTAGTTACAGTCGGAAGAATCGTTGGATTCCAGGAAGGTGTTATTGATATGAGCGGACCGGCTGCAGAATATTGCCCATTTTCAAAAACATATAATCTGTGCGTAGTCATTGAACCAAAGGATGGATTAGAAACTCATGTATATGAGAAAGCAGGACGTATGGCAGGATTGAAAGTAGCTACATATCTTGGGGAGCTTGTAAGAAATCTTGAGCCAGATGTAATTGAGACATATGAGACAAAACCAGTATTTGAGCAGGCAGCACAGTATCCTGATCTGCCAAAGATAGGATATATACATATGCTTCAGTCACAGGGACTTCTGCATGACACATATTATTATGGTGTAGATGCAAAACAGATCGTTCCGACATTCATGTATCCAACAGAGATTATGGATGGAGCAATCGTATCTGGTAACTGTGTGGCTCCATGTGATAAAGTTACAACATATCATCATTTCCACAATCCGGTTATTGATGAATGCTACAAACATCATGGAAAAGACATTAACTTTATGGGAGTTATCCTTACAAATGAGAATGTATTCCTTGCTGATAAAGAGAGACATTCCGATATGGTTGCAAAATTCTGTGAATGGCTGCAGTTAGACGGAGTTCTGATTACAGAGGAAGGTTATGGTAACCCGGATACAGACCTCATGATGAACTGTAAAAAGGTTGAGAGAGTAGGTACAAAGGTTTGCCTGATCACAGATGAGTTCCCAGGAAAAGATGGTAAATCAGCATCTCTGGCAGATACATGTGAAGAGGCAACAGCACTTGCATCATGTGGACAGGGAAATGCAACACTGATGTTCCCAGCTATGGATAGAGTAATTGGAACTCAGGAATTTATTGAAAGCCAGATTGGTGGATGGGCTGGATGTATCAACGAAGACGGATCTTTCGAGGCAGAGCTTCAGATTATCATCGCATCTACAATCGCAAATGGATTTAACAAACTGGCTGCAAGAGGATACTAAGAAGGGGGATTCAGAGTTATGGCAAAATATAAAATCGTTCATTATCTTAATCAGTTCTTCGGTGGAATTGGTGGAGAAGATAAAGCAGACTTCCAGCCGGAAGTAAGAGAAGAAATTATAGGACCTGGTATGGCACTGAATGACGGACTGGGCGATGATTATGAGATTGTTGCAACAGTTATCTGTGGTGACAACTATTTTGGAGAAAATCTTGATAAAGCAACAGATACAATCGTTGAGATGGTAAAGAAATACGAGCCTGATATCTTTGTTGCAGGACCTGCATTTAATGCTGGACGTTATGGTGTTGCTTGCGGTACAATTTGTAAAGCGGTTGAAGAGCGACTCGGTATTCCGGTACTCTCTGGTATGTATGAAGAGAACCCTGGAGCTGATATGTTTAAACAGGATGTAATCCTTGTAAAGACAGGTAACTCTGCTGCAACTATGAAAAAAGCAGTTCCACAGTTTGTAACATTGATTAAGAAACTGGCTACAGGCGAGGAGATTCTTGGACCATCAATCGAAGGATATCTTGAGCGTGGTATCCGTGTGAACTATTTCGCAGAAGAAAGAGGAGCAACTCGTGGTCTTAAGATGCTGCTTAAAAAGATAGCAGGAGAGCCATTTGAGACAGATCTTCCTATGCCGAAATTCGACCGTGTAGAGCCAGGAAAAGCAATTGAAGATCTTAGCAAAGCAAAGATTGCAATCGTTACATCTGGTGGTATTGTACCAGTTGGTAATCCGGATCATATCGAGTCCTCTAATGCGACGAAGTTTGGATGGTATACAATGGAAGGCATGGACAGAATGTCTAAAGATGACTATATGACAATCCATGGTGGATATGACAGACAGTTCGTACTGGAAAATCCGAACCTTGTAATCCCACTTGATGCACTTCGTAAATTACAGAAGGAAGGCGTATTTGGAGAATTATATCCTTATTTTGCAAGTACAACCGGAACTGGAACAGCTACAAATTCAGCAGCCAAATTCGGTGATGAGATTGGTAAAAAATTAGTTGAAGAGCATGTAGATGCAGTTCTTCTTGTCAGCACTTGAGGTACCTGTACACGTTGCGGTGCAACGATGGTTAAAGGTATTGAAAAATACGGTATCCCAGTAGTTCATCTGTGTACAGTTGTTCCGATTTCCAGAACAATCGGTGCGAATAGAATTATCCCTGCTGTTGGTATTCCTTATCCACTTGGAGATCCAACTGAGGGTGAAGAAGAGTCCTACAAGATTCGTGAGAAACTTGTAAGAAGAGCATTCAAGGCTCTTCAGACTCCGATAACAGAGCAGACTGTTTTTGAAAAAGATGAGTGGTAAGTCATTGACATAAGTATACATTGAGCAATTACCGGCTTATATGCCGGTAATTGCTCATAAGAAAAGAAATGAATGAAAAGGGGGCACATTATGGGTAGTGCGGAAAAGGTGAGTTGGAAACGAGTACTGATACTTGCGGGAGCAATCATTGCATTTACAATTGGATCCGGTTTTGCAACAGGTCAGGAAATCATTCAATATTATACAGCATATGGAGTAAAAGGATTACTTGTAATTTTGGTATTCCTGGTAGCTTTTCTTTATTACAATTTTAACTTTGCAAAAGCAGGTGCAGAGCAGAAGTTTGAAAAAGGAAATGATGTATACAAACATTTTTGTGGAAAGTATGTAGGAACTTTCTGTGATTATTACTCCACATTATTCTGTTACATGTCCTTCTTCGTTATGGTAGGAGGAGCATCCTCTACACTTCATCAGGAATATGGACTTCCGGCATGGGTAGGAGGAGTCGTTCTGACAGCACTGGCAGTGATTACAGTTGTAGGTGGACTGAACTCCATGGTTGATGCCATCGGTGCTGTAGGACCGGTAATCGTAGTGCTTTGTATTGCCATTGGAGTTATTACATTAATTCGTGATGGCGGTGATGTTGGAGCTGGATTGGATATTATTAAAAATGCAGCTTACGAAGGCGCAGCGAATGGGGAAACAATTAAGAGTGCAGGATCCAACTGGCTTGTTTCTGGTTTATCATATGCCGGTTTCGTGCTCCTGTGGTTCGCAAGCTTTACAGCAGCACTTGGTTCTAATAATAAGAAAAAAGAATTAAATTATGGTATTATCGGTGGAACAGTTGCAGTTTGTGTGGCAATTGCAGTAGTAATGTTCGCACAGATTTCAAACATTAATACTCCGATGATTGGAAGTAGTGATACATTTGTATGGAATGCAGATATCCCAAATCTGATTCTTGCAGCTAAGATCTGGAAGCCATTCTCCGCTATCTTTGCAATTATTGTATTTGCAGGTATTTATACAACAGCGGTTCCACTCCTTTATAATCCAGCTTCTAGATTTGCAAAAGAGGGAACATCACAGTTCAAGATTCTCACTATTGTTCTTGGAGTTCTCGGTTTAATTGTAGGATTATTCCTTCCATTCAGAGTATTGGTTAATATTATCTATGTATTAAATGGATATGTTGGAGCAGTTTTAATTCTCTTTATGATTTACAAGAACATCAAAGATCTGATGAATAAAAAGAAAGCAAATTAATATAGAAATTGCCGATAATAGGGGCGCTGAGAAATCAGCGCCCCCTTTGTTGCCTGGAATTAAAAAGTGATTGACCACAGAGCGATTAAAGAATATTTAGAGAAAATGAATAGAATAAGTCGATAATTAACTGTGAATTATTGAAAAAATCTAACAAAACGATTGACAATAAGCACGCTTACTGTTATTATCTTAACATAAACAATAAATAAGCGCGCTTATTAAAAAATGTATCAATGTCGTTCATAGAGACTATCTATGAATCAGAAAAGGAGGACAATCACATGAGACTGGAGATTGGCAATTTCTATGTTAAGGATATCAAGTTTGGCGACAAGTTATCCTTTGATGACGGAGTGCTTACAATTAATAAAGAAAAAGCACTTGATTTTATCCGTGAAGATGAGAGAATCACGGAGGCAGATCTTTATATTGCAAAACCTGGAGATAAGATCCGTATGTGTCCGGTAAAGGAAGCAATCGAGCCTAGAGTAAGATTGGATGGAAGAGGACTTTTCCCTGGATATACAAGTGAACTTGCAAAGGCAGGAGATGGAGTTTTACATGCATTAAAGAACTGCAGCGTACTCGTAGTCGGAAAACACTGGGGAGGTTTCCAGGATGGATTGATCGACATGAGTGGTGAAGGACAGAAATATACATACTTCGGTTATTTGAACAATATTGTACTCGTAGCAGATACGAATGAGGATTTTGAGAAGCATGAGCAACAGAAGAAGAATGATGCACTTAGAAGAGCAGGACATAAACTTGCAGAGTTCATCGGACAGTGTGTAAAAGAACTGACACCGGAAGACACAGAAGTTTATGATCTTGAGGCGATGATCAAACGTAGTCCGGAGATTGAAAAGCTTCCATCTGTTGTATATGTTATGCAGCCACAGTCTCAGATGGAAAATCTGGGATACAATGATCTGGCATATGGCTGGGATATGAACCGTATGCTTCCAACAGTAATGCATCCAAATGAGGTACTGGATGGCGCTATCGTATCTGGAAGTTTCATGCCTGTATCATCAAAATGGTCAACATACGACTTCCAGAACACACCGAATATCAAGGCTCTTTACAGAGAGCATGGTAAGACAATTAATTTCCTCGGAGTAATTATGTCAAACCTGAATGTAGCTTTGGATCAGAAAGAACGTGCTGCACTTTATGTAGCACAGATTGCAAAGACACTCGGAGCAGATGGTGCGGTCGTCGCAGAAGAAGGTTATGGCAACCCGGATGCCGACTTTGTAGGATGTCTTGTTGCGCTTGAGGATGCCGGTGTTAAGACAATTGGAGTTACCAATGAATGTACAGGACGTAATGGTACATCTCAGCCACTTGTAACACTGGATGAGAAGTGTGATGCAATTGTATCCTGTGGAAATGTATCTGAATTAATTGAATTGCCTCCAATGGAAACAGTACTTGGAGAACTTCAGTCGTTAGCAAGAGACGGTCTGTCCGGTGGCTGGGCTGGAGATGAGATCTTAGGACCTTCAGTAAGAGAAGATGGATCCGTTATTATGGAGAATAACTCAATGTTCTGTGGTGATCAGGTAGTTGGATGGTCCCCGAAGACAATGAAAGAATTCTAAGGAGGGCAATAGCGATGAAAAAAGCAATCTTATATATTAATCAGTTTTTTGGTCAGATTGGTGGAGAAGAAAAAGCTGGTATTGAACCAGAAATCCACGAAGGTCAGATTGGACCAGCAATACAGCTTGAAAAAGAGTTAAATGCAGAAGTTACCCATACAATTATCTGTGGTGACAACTATATTGGTACCAATACTGACGCTGCAGTTGCAACAATTCTCGGAATGCTTGAAGGTAAAGAGTTTGATATTTTCCTTGCAGGACCAGCATTTCAGGCAGGACGTTATACCGTTGCATGTGGAACAATCTGCAAGGCAGTAAAAGAAAAATTTGGTGTACCTGTTGTAACATCTATGAACGAGGAGACGCCAGGTGTAGATATGTTTAAAAAAGATATGTATATCTTAAAAGGCGGTAATATTGCTTCAAAGATGAGACAGGATGTAAAAGCAATGGCAAAAGTTGCCAACAAGCTTCTTGCAGGTGAGTCGGTTGGCTCCGCGGATGAAGAAGGATATTTCCCGAGAGGAATCCGTCATCAGGTATGGCTTTCAGATGGAAAACCGGCATATGAGCGTATGGTAGATATGCTTGTTAAGAAATTAAATGGACAGCCATTTGAGACAGAGCTTCCGATTCCGAAGCTTGATCGAGTACCGATCGCTCCTGCTATCAAGGATTTGTCAAAAGCAAGAATCGCACTTCTGAATACCGGTGGTATTGTACCTGTAGATAATCCGGATCATATTCAGTCAGCATCTGCAACACGTTGGGGACGTTATGATGTGTCAAATATGGAACGGTTAAAAGGTGGAGAGTTCAAGACAATTCATGCTGGATTTGACCCTGCAGCAGCAGACGCAGATCCAAACGTTATTACTCCGATTGATGCATTGAAGGTATTAGAAAAAGAGGGAGTTTATGGAAGCCTCCATCCATATTTCTATACAACAGTAGGAACAGGAACAACTGAGGCAGAGGCTGCCAGAATGGCAAAAGAAATCATTCCATATCTTCAGGAAGATCATGTTGATGGTGTTATCATGGTTAGTACTTGAGGTACCTGTACACGTTGCGGTGCAACGATGGTAAAAGAGGTTGAGAAGGCTGGATTCCCAATCGTACAGATGTGTAATCTGGTGCCTGTAGCTAAGACAGTAGGATCTAATAGAATCGTACCTACAATTTCTATTCCTTATCCACTTGGAGATCCAGATACTCCGAAGGAAGAGCAGTGGAAACTGCGTTATCACAGAACAAAGGTTGCTCTGGAGGCTCTGGCAACGGATATTAAAGAGCAGACAGTATTTAAAGTATGATAACTGTTCGATGATTTAGAGTGAACGGGCAGATGGTTATACATCTGCCCACTACTATATCTGGCTTAGTTTGATGAAGGAGAATTGAATATGGGAGAAAAGAAAGGTAAGAATACAGTTTTTTATGTATCACTGATTATCGTCGGCATTATAGCAGTCTGGTCAGTTGCATTTAATGATAGTTTTACGGTAGTAGCTAATGCGGCATTTAAAGTTTTGACCACAGATTTTGGATGGTTATATCTGATTTCTATGATTATATTCTTTGGCTTTATTGTATATTTTGCATTTGGAAAATATGGAAAAATTCGTTTAGGAAGCGATGATTCCAGACCGGAATACAGTAATATAACATGGTTTGGACTTCTATTTGGATGTGGAATGGGAGTTGGTCTTGTATTCTGGGGAGTAGCTGAGCCGCTTACTTATTATCTGAATCCGACAGATGGAATTGAGGCAGCATCTCAGGCATCTGCAAACTTTGCATTTGAGAATTTCTTTATGCACTGGGGAATTCTTCCATGGGCAAACTATGCAGTTATCGGTCTTGCACTTGCATACTTTATGTTCCGTAAGAACAAAAAAGGTTTGTTAAGTGTTATGCTTGAGCCGTTAATTGGTGAGAAGCTTGCAAATGGATGGCTTGGCAAGGTTGTTGATATTCTTGGTGTATTTGCGACAGTTGCAGGAGTTGTAACATCTCTTGGACTTGGAACATTGCAGATTAATGCCGGATTTAATTATTTATTTGGTGTCCCAATCAATTTAGTAGTAGAAATTATTATTATTATAATTGTATCATTTCTTTATATTGGATCCGCAGTATCCGGGCTGGATAAAGGAATTAAGATTATTTCTGATACAAACCTTTATGTTGCAATCGGACTTTTGGCAGTATGCTTTATAGTGGGACCAAAAGTAGAGACTTTGAATGCATTTGTAAATGGTATGGGTCAGTATATCGGTAATTTTATTCCAACTGCACTTAAGATTAATTCTTATAGTGACAATAGTTGGTTCGGAAGCTGGAGATTGTTCTACTGGGCATGGTTCATTGCATGGGCACCGTTCGTTGGAGTATTTGTAGCACGTATCTCTAAAGGACGGACTATTCGAGAATTTGTACTTGGTGTAGTACTTGTACCGACAATTGCTTCCTGTATTTGGGGTGCAGTATTTGGTAACCTTGGTATCAACCTTGGAGAAAAAGGTCTAATGGCGATTGAAAAGCTCCAGGAAGCGGTAGCAACACCGGAGGTTGGACTTTTCGTAGTGCTTGGACAATATCCGCTTGGATTTATTTTATCACTGGTAGCCTTGGTATCCTTATGTGCATTCTTTGTAACATCTGCAAATTCAGGAGTTTATGTATTGTCTATGCTGTCAACGGACGGTGCAATCAATCCTCCAAATGGCAGAAAGATTCTCTGGGGAGTTATCCAGTCAGTTATGGCGATCGGACTTCTGATGGCTGGTGGATTGAAACCGCTTCAGACAATCTCACTTGTAGCAGCGTTCTTATTTATTTTTGTAATGCTTGGAACGATTGCAGCATTTATTAAAGTGTTGAAGGAAGAAAAGGCATAGTGAAAATGTTTTTTTCAAAATAATTAAATACAAAAAGCTGAAGAAAGAATGTGTGGAGCATTCTTGGATATATCAGGTGAGAAAAAGAGCTGAAGAATTCGAATCCTTCAGCTCTTTTGATTAAACAATTCTGTAAAACGACAATGTTTGTATATGGGTTTTAATAAGTGTTTTTAATCTAAATCAATATTATAGGATGTAAGCGCTCTGCGGATAAACGAAACAGTTGTCGCAGTCGCCTCTTCAATTGACAAATATTCAGAGTCTTCCCGTAATGTCTCTAACATACCACGATAAAGCATAATATTCATTGTTGCCAGATTGTGAATGTCTGATTCTGGGAGAAAAATATTCTCTTTATTCAAAGAATCAGTCAATGATAAAAATTCACGTTCTGAGAAATTAGCAGATGAAAGCATATTTTTGTAATTTGCAGCATCTTCACTCCAACTTTCAGGAAAAATATCATAATAAGCGTGAAAATAGTAGGAAAAATCCCAGTTCGTATCTGCATGCTTAAAAAATAGCAGCCAGAAAATGTCTGGATGTGAGAAGGAGTGGAGACAGAAGCATTCCCAAATTTTCAGATATCTTTCAAGTGGCCTTGTAACCGGTTCTAAGTAGGCTGGCAGATCCTTAGCATATTGATCCAGATATTTCATAGCTGAAAAAATTCTCAGTTCTTCAAAATCTGAAAAATAGTGATAAAGAGTCGCACTGTTATAGCCGGCTTTTTCTGCAGTTTTCCGAATAGATAAGCTGTCGATACCTTCTTCTTCAATGATCTCCAATGCAGCATTGATGAAGTAGCCCATAGTTTGCTGTCTGTACATTTGTTTACGATCTTTTTGTTGCATAAAAAATCCCCCAATAAAAAGTACTAAGACAAGCCTGCCCTAGTCATGGTATTTATTATATATGAAATACACGAAAAAAGCGAGCAAAATTGTTTGAATTAGTGGAAAATAGTAGATGAGATATAGTAGATATGTTAACAAAGAAAACGACGAACTCTGCCATGGTTTGCCGTTTCCTTTGCTTAATTAAAGAGTAATAGTGATTCAGATAGTATTGAAATTATTTGGCTGCTTTTTCGGCAAATGTAGTCGTTACCAGTTTATCGTACGGTGCACGTGTGTCAAGTTCTTCTGCGCTTTCCAGAATGTCCTGTAAAAGTTCAAAACTTTTTTTCTCAAATATGAGGTTATCTTTCCATGTGTCCTGTTCATAATAGCGGCTCACAATTGTTTCTATTGTATTAAGATTTGTTTCTTTAAACTGAGGTGCAATTGCTTCTGCAATTTCTTTTGGTGTATGTTTCTGTACATAATCCATACCTTTCTGCAATGCATCTGTAAATCCTTGAATTACATCTGCATTCTTCTCGATATAACTTTTCTTTGCTGAAAATGCAGTATAAGGTACATAGCCGCTGTCTGTACCGAGAGAAGCAACTACATATCCCTTTTCCTCTTTTTCCAAATTTGTGGCTCCTGGTTCGAACTCAACCGTAAAATCAGCATTTCCTTCTGCAAATGCTGCTGCTGTAGAGCCAAAATCAATGCTCTGATCTATAATCAGATCTTTCGAAGGATCAATCCCATTTTGCCTTAAAATATACTCAAATACCATTTCTGGCATGCCACCTTTTCGTCCACCAAGTACTTTTTTATCTTTCAAATCAGTCCAATGAAAGTCGGGGATTTCTTCTCTTGCTACCAGAAAATTTCCTGCACGTTGTGTAAGTTGTGCAAAGTTCACGACATAATCATTGGCTCCTTCATTGTAAGCATAAATTGAAGCTTCAGACCCCATAAATCCAATATCGGCGGTTCCGGATATGACTGCGGTCATGGTCTTATCAGCCCCAAATGGAACTCATTGGTTAGTGCAAGACTTATTATAAAAAATTCACTTCTTTCACAGTGGAGTCTTTTGCCACATGTATATCTGATACAATGGACCGCCAGAATGCTCTGCGGTTCTCCAAAGAGAGCTTTGCATACATAGAGCGGAAGTCTGACTGTATGATTTCATTTACATAAGAGACGTCTCGTCCTATTTCTGGCTGGATAGCCAACGCTTCTTTTAATTCGTATTCAATTCGAGAGTATTCCTTATTATAATATTCCCATTCCACACGACCTTTTTGAAACAGGAGATTTAATCGTTCCAATTCTGATCGGAGCTTCTCCGGTGTCTTTATTTTCTTTTCTTTCTTCTGCTTTTCACGTATCTGTCCGGAACGGACGTGGTATTTCTGATATTCATCTTCCAAATGCTCCAAAAGATAAGATTCCACAAGATTCTGACTGAGCCTGTGCCGGTAATTGCAGTGATTATCCATGTAAGCTTTGTTGCACCGGTAATAGCAGTACGTGCGTTTAGCACCGGTCTTCCGGTTGATAATAGAAGAGCAACCGCAACCGGACAGGAGATTGTTACAATTTGGGCAGTAAATCAGTCCGGAAAACAGGTATACTCTATTGGAACGGTTGACTTTAATGTTTTTGTCGGAAATCTTTTGTAGTCTATCCCAGTCCTCAGTTGACAAGTAAGCAGGGCAGTATGGAGCTCCGCGGTAAGTACCTTTGTAGAATTCGCTGGACAGAAGCGTCCTCATACTACTGTAACTGAAATCCGGATCATAATTTTCCTGGATATATTTCAATGCTCCGGTCTTGCTCTGGTGCTTGAAAAAGTATTGATAGAATGCGTTTACAGCCTCTTCGCGTTCAGGATCCTTAATCATACATTTGACTCCATCGACAGTACCGGACTTATAGCCGTATCCCATATTGGCATCACCGAAGATTAACTTACCTTGCCGGATAGAGGCTTCGTTGACGAACTTGATACGTTCACTGGTAGTATCAACTTCATTCTGGCCAATGGACAGAACGACGTTAAGCTGCAGTCTTCCATCTCTGGTCTCCATGTTGATGCCTGGCTCACTGGTAGAGATCCAGCGTACATGGTATTCGTCCAAGATGTCCTGGACTTTGTAGAAGTCAGACAGATTACGGAACCACCGGTCGAGCCTCCAAAAGATGATAACATCAATCTTTCCTGCTTTTACATCTTCTAATAATGCATGGATAGCTTTTCTCTTCTTCAATTCTTTCCGGGCAGTCTTACCTTCATCAGCATAGACTCCTGCAACAACCATGTTATGTTCCCTGGCATAAGCTTCCAAATATTCTCTTTGTGCTTCCAGGGATTTTCCGTGCATCATCTGCTCTGCAGTAGATACTCGGATATAGATAGCACAGCGTTCTAATTTCATGTAATCACCTTCCTTAGTATATATGTGCGACGTCGCACAATTTTGCGTATAAAAATAACAGCCAGCAAGGAACAAACGTTCCGCTTGCAAGACTGCTCCGAAGATGATACAATGAAGTTCAATCAGATATTAGTATATCTTCGGATATGCGAGCCACCCTGCGCCAACAGGGTGGCGATTTCTTTTTTTATTCAGCTTTTGTCAATTTTACTTTCGTAGTTGTACCGGCCATAGAGACTTGATAGGAAAGTTCTTTATCTGCATCAGAGTATGAGAAGTCTTTTGTATCATCAGTTGATGCAAGCATAGCATTATCAGTCTGCTCTTTATTTCTATCAGATGTCCAAGTGTAGTCAGCTGAGTACTCTGTTGGAGCTGTATAGGTTCCTACCCAGTAGATAGAAGTTGTGTCACCGTTATCAGATACCCAATTGACAGTAATTGTATCGTCGGCAATAACAGCCTCCATCCAGGAACCGTCATTATCTTCTGATTTCCATGTCCCAGCTAAATCAACAGGTGCTTTTTCCTCTTCTTTTTTTGTTTCCTGTGTAGTTTCGTTTTGTTTGGAATCAGATTTATCAGATGAGCTTCCACCTCCACAAGCAGACAATGACAATGCCATTGTTCCGGCAATCAATAATGCTACAATTCTTTTCTTCATAAATTGTTCCTTTCTTTCTTCATTTGTAATTTGAGAATAAGCAAATCTAAGTAAGTTTTATATATAAACGCTTTCGCGGTTATATCAATCTCTATCATGCTCTTTATATTGACTCATTTCTTCATCATGAGCCAATTGAGCATTACATTCAATCATGAACTGATTCAATACATCTTTCTTAAGCGGTGTTTCAGATACTATGTGTCCACATTTGTTGCAAAAGGTATAGGTAGTATCGATTTTATGCCCACAGTTGGTGCAATAAATAGTCTTTTTATATTTGTTTAATATATATGATGTCATATAATTTCCTCAAATATTGTACAATTATATCCGTTTAAACACTGCCAAGTTCGGAATGAAATAGATAATATAATTATCTACAATCTTGTATACTCCATACTTCTCACGATAACATGAGATACATTCTTCTAAGAATTCCTCAGTTACTTCCAGATATTCGGCAGTCTCATATCTGTTCGTGCAGCCATGCTCATAGGCATTGATCAGACCAGTAAGACCAATCAAGTGATTGTATCCGTGTAAGCGTGCCTGGCGTTCCTGTTTGCGGTTCGCAGAAATATCCATATCAAGAATATTTCCGACTGATGTGTGATGGTGTCCAAGTTCTTCTGCCAGAACACAGGCTTTTTCTGTTGTAGTATTAATATCCTGCCGGATTGCTATCCGGTTGCCTTTGATACGTCCATTGTTATATTGTAATGGTTTTTCCTTTACTATAAGTCCGATATCGCAGGCTTCATCTAAAAGTGCTTCATAAGCATTCATCGTAAACACCTCCATGATAAATGTAGCAAAACACCTGTCCGATAAAAAGGACTTAGAAATCTTTGTCATTCATAATATCATCGTCTGATGTATCAGTTCCTTCAGGAACATCTATATCTGTACGTGCTTGAGCTGCGTTCAGTTGAACATCAGTCTCCATTTGTTGAAGTGATAATAACTGATTTGTATATTTATCAACATCTCTTCGACCTATTTCATGTAGCCGTAGATAATTCTTAAAGTGAGCTTTTTCAGGAGGAGAAAACTCTCTTATATTATCAATTATATCTTCCAAATCATGGAGAACAAAGACATTTGCAATATCCTCATCGCTGATTGTCCAACCCATCAGATAAGCCGGCGAAACATTACCGAGTCGTGCAGCGGCTTCTATTTTATCAGAAGGAATATTGGTAATAATATTGTTCTCATATTTATATAATGTTTGTTTGGATACATTAATTTTATCAGCAAAATCAACTTGGCTCATTCCGAGTTTGTTCCGAACCTTTTTTATACGTTCACCAACAGTCATACTTTATATCCTCCTTTATGAAGTAACTTTATAATAGCACAAAAATGTTATAAATGCAATAAAAAATATCTTGACAAGTTACGAAAAGGTGATATACTAAAGGTAACTTAAAAAGTTACGGAGGTGAAAATGTGATAAAAACAGATGAGCTGCGTGGGATAATTGCTAAAAATGGATTATCTCAAACAGATGTTGCTAAAATGATAGGAGTTACGCCGAAAACATTTTATGAAAAAATGAAAAACGGTGTATTTGGAAGTGATGAAATTCAAATTATGATTGATGAGTTACATATAGATAATCCAATGCCTATTTTTTTTGCACATAAGTAACTTAAAAAGATACTATAAGGAGGATACATGAACGAAGTATTAAAAATTAATTACGAAACAGAACAGCCGACAGTATCGGCAAGAGATTTACATGAACAACTTCATATCAAAACAGCATTCAAGGATTGGTTTCCGAGAATGTGCGAGTACGGATTTGAGGAAGGAAAAGACTTTTGCTCAAAAATGAGCGAAACCTCTTCAAAGGGTGGAAGACCTTCAAAGGATGCAGACGTTTGCATTGATATGGCAAAACAAATCTGTATGATCCAGAGATCGCCGGAAGGAAAACAGATCCGTCAGTATTTCATCGATCTTGAGAAAGCATGGAATACTCCGGAACAGATTATGGCAAGAGCCTTGAAAATGGCAAATCAGTCAATCGAATCATTGAAGCAGAGCAATGCAATCTTATTAGAAGATAATCAGCGTATGAAGCCTAAAGAAATTTTTGCTGATGCGGTATCCACAAGCCATACATCTATTCTGATTGGAGATCTTGCAAAGCTCCTGAAGCAGAACGGTGTCGAGACTGGCCAGAAGAGGTTTTTTGAGTGGCTTAGAGAGAACAGTTACTTAATCAAAAGAAAAGGTGCTGATTGGAATATGCCAACTCAGAAAGCAATGGAGCTTGGATTGTTTGAAGTTAAGGAAAGCACTGTGAATAATCCAGATGGTTCAGTCAGAATCAATAAGACAACCAAAGTAACTGGTAAAGGTCAACAGTATTTCATCAATAAATTTTTGGGAGGTACAGATTGATATGAAAGATTTAAAGCTTCAACTTATCCGGCGAGGATCGCCATCGGTATATGCCTGTGAGGGGGGGGGCAAAACAAAGAAGTTCCTTTTCTCTTACATACCGGAACAAGATGCGATAGTTCTGAGCAAAAAGCATAAGAACTACGAACACTACAAGGATCTGCTTCTTATATATCTGCAATTTAATGACTTACAGAAAAAGGAGTTCTTACCAATGCCAAGAAGTATGGGAATGACGTTCTTTGATTCGATTAATAAGGTATTAAGGATGCGGAAGAAGGTTTTAAGAACTTAGATGCAACAAGTACAAACCGTACCACATAACTTATAGAAGAGGTGATGTATATGTCAAACAAACCGGATATGGAAAGAGTTATACAGGTACTTATATCCCTGCTGGAAGAGCAGGAGCATGTATGTCTCTCCGGGCAGAGCAGCACAGCAAGGCAATCAATGATGATCTGAATTATCTGTCACTAAAATGTGGATTTGGTACAGACCGATATCAGTTCGGGGCGACTGGAGCTAAGACAGCCACAGAGATTATTTCGGAAAACTCAGATATGTATCGAATGATTAAGAAGCATGAAATACTTTTGGAAGATGCTCTGAGGCAGTTGATTCAAATTGTAATCCGTCTGGGAATGATACTGGGGAATACACTGAATCCTGAATGCGAAATCACCATTGACTTTGATGATTCAATCATTGAGGACAAAGAGACAGAGCGGAGCAGAGACCGACAAGATGTCAGTATGGGAGTCATGAGTCTGGCAGAGTACCGTGCTAAATGGTATGGAGAATCAGAAGAAGATGCTGCTAAGAATCTCCCAGAGCAAAATCAGGTGATGGAGTAATATGAAAGGTGATTACAAGAATAAGCTTGCAAGTAAGATTGCTGCCAGGTATCAGGATTTGGAAGAGCGTATCATGCAGGATATTGTCCGGAGGATTATGAAAGCTGGTGAAATAACCAGTACTGCAGATTGGCAGATTAACCGGTTACGGATTTTGGGATATTCCTCCGAGGATATTGAGAAAGAAATCAAAAAGGCGCTCAATGCTTCTTATCCAGAAATGTTCGAGTTGTACGACAAGGTGATCAACTGGGAATATGTCCGGAATAAAGATGTATATGAGCAGATTAACGCCGAGTACATACCATTCGAAGAGAATGGACAGCTCAAGCAGATTACAGAAGCAATCATTGACCAGAGTTTTGATGATTTGGAGAATGTGACTAATTCACTCGGTTTCTATCTAGACTACGGCAATGGTAAGAAGGTATTGACGCCACTTTCTCAAGTGTATACTAAATACCTTGATGCAGCGTGTTATGATATCGTGACCGGAGCATTTGATTATAACAGTGTGTTGCGTAGAGTTGTGACACAGCTCACCAACAGCGGACTTCGGCAGATTGATTATTCTTCCGGGAGAGCTAACCGGGTCGATGTGGCTGCAAGAAGAGCGGTCATGACTGGAGTTGCAAAGCTTACGCATAAGATAACCGAATATCATATGGAACAGCTCGGTTGTGAATATGTGGAAGTAAGTTGGCACGCTGGAGCGAGACCTTCACATTCTGTGTGGCAGGGAAAAGTTTACAAATGGAATAAATAACACTTGACTTTTTGCTTAAAAAAAGAGGTAATCTGGAATTTCAAGATTAGCTAAAAATATCTTGACTTTAATTTGACTTCTTGGTATAGTATAAGTATGAAGTGACTTCAAAATGACTTCAAACATATCGAAAGGAGGTTAAAAAGTTGAGTGTCAAAACATTTACATTGAGATTGACAGAAGAGCAGTTGGAATTTATCGGTGCTAAGGCAAGTGAATTAGGATTAAGTAAGAATGACTATATTCGCCGATTAATTGATGGAGATATTCGTGCTGATAAACAAGATAGGATATTGCAGGAAATTATCGAAATCAAAGAAATGATAGAGAGGAGGTTAACTTAGTGAAGAAGTGGATTATAACCGAAAATCTATCAAAATTACCAACTGGTCAAGGAGATTATGGCTATTGTTATGCGGTGAAGATACCAGTTATTCAAGGAGTAACTTTAATAAAGATAGGGGCGACAACCATGCCAAAAGCAAGGTTGCAAAATATAGGAAAAAAAGGGACAATTTTTTGTGTTTCGCCACCGTGCCTTAATTATTGGGAAAATGAAGAGATACTTCATCGCTATTATCAACAATACCGAATTCCACCAAGACCGCACAAGGGTGTTCAAGCAGAATTGTTTAACATTAGCCTTGTGTATTTATTTCAGACTATGCCGTCTTTGGTGTATGAAACAAAAAAACAGCCGTACCACCGACCAAAGTAGACACGACTGTTTAGGTTAGAAGTTTCCTTCTGTAAATATTATAATGCAGAATGGAACTTCTTTCAACACGAATTTTGAAAGGAGTTTTTATTATGGCGAGAGTCAAGAATACAATGAATGTGATACAAAACACAGAAATTAATACTTATTATGATGCTTCTGTTTTAAATTTCCAAGAGATAAAGAGAAACAGCAAAGGAATTTTTGATTTAATTCATAATAGTTTTACTTTTGGATACGCGCAAGGAATGAAAGCTGCCAAAGCTGAAATTCAGCGGGGGGGGGTATAACACATGGGAAAAGCAATAGATTTAACTGGGCAGAAATTTGGAAGATTAACAGTTCTGAAACGTGCGGAAAACTATATTTCGCCTAATGGAGAAAAAAGAGCTCAGTGGTTGTGTAAATGTGAATGTGGAAAAGAAGTAGTTGTTTTGGGTAAGAATCTTAGAAGAGGATTAACGAGATCTTGCGGTTGCTTTCAAAAGGAACGATTATCTGAAATAAGTACAGTACATAAAGCAACAGGCACTCGATTACATAATGAATGGCGCGCAATGAAGGCCAGATGTAACATACCTTCTTGCAGTAATTATGAATATTATGGCGGAAGAGGAATAAAGGTGTGCGATGAATGGATAAATGATTTTGAGGCGTTTAAACAGTGGGCGATAAAAAATGGTTATGCAGATAAATTAACAATAGACCGCATAGATGTAAACGGAGATTATTGTCCTGAAAATTGCAGGTGGATTTCTTTTCAAGAGAATTGTTGGAATCGAGATAAAAAGCCGAGAAAGACAAATACATCAGGTTATCCAGGAGTTATGTGGAGAAAAGATTCGGAAAAATGGAGAGCTTATATTACTGTAGATAAAAAACGTATTAATTTAGGGACATACGATAGAATAGAAGAAGCACTTGAAGCAAGAAAAACAGCGGAAGAAAAATATTGGAAATAAAGCAGAGGGAGCCAAAAGGCTCCTTTTGTTGTGGAGGGGGGGATGCGAGCATGGCAGATTATCCAGACTTTGTCAGTAGTACAGGTTATGGGACCGGTGAAGGATTAGGAGGTTGGAACTGCTACCATTGACATGAGTATTATCCGTTCTTCCCTGGCATTTCGCAGCGCAACTGGTCTGATGAATGGCTGGATACTAAGAATGAGGAAGAAGTAGAACCTAAGATATTTGACGGTAAGGGATATACCTTGTATGAAGCCAAGCAGAGGCAACGACAGATGGAAACAGCTATGAGAGCGCAACGCGAGAAAGTGCGATTACTGCAGTATGGTGGCGCTGATCAGGACGAAATCATTCTGCACAAGGCAAAATATCAAGGGCAGCTCAACGAGTATTCCAGGTTCTGCAGGAAGATGAGTCTCACGGAAGAGCGTGAGCGTATCTATTTGGATATGCGTGGAAAGGTTGCTACGAACAACAAGAGCCAGAATTCCATGTTCCACCCAGAAATGGTTAAGAACGCATCGAAAGACGTAGCTCAGTATAAAAGATATAAAGAAGTTCTTGGAGATTCTGTTGGTTCACTTGCTAAGTTCGGGCAGGTGAAATATAATGATAGTGAACAGTGGGAAAAGCTTCAGAATAGATTTTCAACACATCTTGAGATTAACAAGAAAGATTGGTCGGAAGAATTTAAGAACACGTCTAAACAGGCGTATGATAGATTCAGAGAGCAAGGAGAAGAATTATCAGTTCATGCTTTGAGTCGATTACCAAGATTAAATAAGCCAGGATATGAAGTGATTCACGAAGAAGATGTGCTCGATCTAATAAAAACTATGCCGAATTATTCTGAAGGAGAAGAGAAAATGATTTGGTTCAGCCCAAGCAAACAGCTTGTAGTTATAAAAAATAAAAACTCCGGCGATATAGTTAGTATTGTTCGAAGGAAAAATAAAAAGGAGGAATGGACGGATGCAGGTCTTTAAAAAATATATGAATTATATAAAGGATTTTCTTGAAAATACTCCGGAAGATATATATGAGTTTTCTATTATCCTTGAAGATGCATTAGTTGATGAGTACGATGCAATGCATGCGGAACAGCCGAGAGCAACTGAAATATTGGCAGAAGAAACCCCAGACATTTGTGCATCAGCAGAACCGGGAATGAAACCAGAAGAGATTGAAAAATTTAAACGTGAGTTGGAAATTGAATACAACAAAGCGTTAAAAGCAGTTGTGTAGTTACCACAAGTCGATATGACCGGTGGTATTTTTGTACGCATTTTTAGGAGGTATCATGATAACTGTAACGGTAAAAAATAAAAAAATTAGCATGTCTGGCCATGCCTGCCGGAAAGATTCCAGTGGTATCGACCGGGTATGTGCTGCAGTATCAGCTCTGACATGCAGTCTAATCAATTCATTAAGGGATTTGACCGGCGATAGAATCCAGGCAGATACAGGCAGCGGTATGATGGTAATTGAATGGGAGAATCTTTCAGATGGTGGAAAACTTCTGATAGATTCATGGTTCCTGGGACTTACAGATATCAACCGGGAATACAATTGTATAGAATTTCAGTAACAAGCACCCGAGAGGGTGTTTTTATTATGTCCAAAACGTGAAGACAAGAAAAGCTCGGGAGCCTGTCGAGGCAAAACGGAGGTAAAAAGCATGAAATACAGAATGAATTTACAGCTCTTTGAAAACGGCACAGGAGCTGGCTCTGGTGGACAGGGTGGAAATGCCGGGGCTGGAAACGGCGGTCAGGGATCCGCTGGGAGCGCATCCGGAGCGCATAATACCGGAACATATACCTATGAACAGCTGGAAGAGATCGCGAGTGCAAGGGTAGAGCGTTCAGAGAGAACAGCACTTGCAAATTTCTTTCGGACGCAGGGAATGACAGAAACTGAGGTCACACAGGCAATCAATAATTTCAAAGCAGAACGTGCTGCCAATCAGCCAGACGCTGCAAAGCTCCAGAAGGAGCGTGACGATGCTTTGAATGAGGTGCAGCAGATGAAGAATGAAAAATTCTTATCTGGGAAAGGTGTGAAATCAGAAGATCTTGATTATGTCATGTTCAAGGTATCGAAACTTGTAGACGATAAGACAACATTTGAGAAAGCTGCAGAAAGATTCCTGAAGGAGAATCCAAGATTTGCAGGTGGTACGAACAGTTATCGTATTTCAACATCTGCAGGGAACACTTCTGAGGGTTCTGGTGGAGATATGAACGCTTCCATCAATGATCGTATCCGTGCTGCAGCAAGAAGATAATGGAGGTATAAAATGAATAAAAACAGAATGAATTTAAGAATGTTCCAGGACGATGTGAATATTATCGACCGTACCGGAGCAGAGTCCCTGATTCCAACCCAGGAAGCAAAAGAAATTATTCAGGGTACAATTGCGCAGTCTGCAGTACTGTCAAGGGGACGTAAGCTGGCAAATATGACAAGCAAGCAATACAAGATGCCAGTTCTTGATATGCTGCCGATTGCCTATTTCGTAAATGGCGATTCTGGACAGAAAAAGACAACAAAGCAGGCATGGGATAAGAAATTTATCATTGCAGAGGAAATTGCGGTAATTGTACCGATTCCAGAATCTGTATTAGATGATTCAGACTATGATATTTGGGGCGAAGTAAAACCAAGGGTCACAGAGGCATTTGGAAATAAGATTGATGGAGCTGTACTGTTTGGTAGCGATAAACCGTCTACTTGGAGAGACGATGTTGTTGCGACAGCCACAAAAGCTGGATCCGTGGTAACACTTGGCTCAGCGGATCCGCTGTATGACAAAATCATGGCAGAAGACGGTGTGATTGCGAAAGTCGAGAATTGTGGATACATGGTCAATGGTCACATGGCTGATATTTCCATGAGAGCGAAGCTTCGCGGGCTGAAAAATACCAACGGTGATCCGTTGTTCAAAACAGATATGCAGGGTTCTACACAGTATGCACTGGACGGTTCTCCAATGAACTTCCCAAACAATGGGTCATTTGATAAGACTAAGGCACTGATGATTTCCGGAGATTTCTCACAGCTTGTATATTCCATCAGACAGGATATTACATTTAAGTTGTTTACTGAGGGTGTTGTTCAGAACACAGATGGATCTATTGCATACAACCTGATGCAGAATGACATGGTTGCACTTCGTGCAGTAATGCGTCTTGGCTGGGAGATTCCAAACCCAATCAATGCACTTGCAAAAGATAAAACCAAAAGATGTCCGTTCTCAATTCTGAAAGCAGGGGAGTAGGAGTAAATGTACGCAGATTATTCATATTATGCGGATCACTATGGCGGGGATATTCCTGAAAGGGAATATCCATCTGCTGAGCGCAGGGCTGAAGCTTATATCAGGAAACTGACTTATGTCAGAGGAGATATTTTTGCAGTTGAAAATACTGCGGTAAAAGATGCAGTGTGCGCTGTGGCTGACGTGTATTATTCCTGCAAAAAGAAGCAGGAAGCAGGTACGGTCAAGTCTGAGAATAACGATGGCTACAGTGTATCATATGCGGTAGAACAGGCTGATGGTCAGACAATGGAAGAGCTGATTAGAAAGAAAGCGTATGAAGCTGCATCTACATATTTGCTTCCGACCGGGTGGTTATCAAGAAAGGTAGGGTGTTGTCATGCTGACGAATGCGACGATTACAATCTATAACCGGAAAACCGGCAGTAAAACCACCTTTGACACCTGGAATCGAACGGTAATCCGGGGCGTGCATGTGTATGTGGACCATAAAGTATCTGCAGGTGATTCCGGACTGAACAGCGCAGAAGTGTACAAGATTCGTATTCCTACAGATGTGGAGAATGCAGATCAGTATCTTCCACCAGAGGAATATGTGAAGAAAGATAATCCGGGAGATTGCTGGACGATTCAGCTTGATGATCATATTGTTCTGGGAGAATGTGACAAGGAGATTGAAAAGCCAGCAGATCTCACCGATGTACGATTGAGACACTGTAAAGTGTTGTCCTGGTCAGACAACCGCTTCGGAGGGCTCCCGCATTGGAGAATAGGAGGCGCTTAAGATGGCATCAAAGAAAAATTTCAGCATTACGACTCCAAGAGGAAGCGTATTCACAGAGGTAACGGCGAACGGTTCTGTCCAAGCGAGGCTTGAATGGAATCCGTCATTTGCTCGGACAAAAGCAGAGAATTTTTCGAAAGCTCAGGAGTTTGTCGATTCCGAATGCTTGAGATACATGAATCCGCTTACGCCAAGACGGACCGGCATGATGATTAAGTCAGCAACACTTGGAACTGTGATAGGTTCTGGATCCATTGAGTACCTGACACCTTACGCCCGCCGGCAGTATTACGAGCATAAGTCTAAAGCGAGATGGTTCGAAAAGATGAAGGCAAGCAACAAGGAGGCTATTCTGAAAGGAGCAGAGCAGATTGCAGGACGGTAAGAAGCCGATTATCCAGAGTATCCGGGATTATGTTATGACATATCCGGATATCGATGACCGGAGAATTAATATTGATTATCTGGGTAATGGAATGGAATATTCTATTGATCCGATTGGGGCAGATCCTATTTATAAAAGATATGTAGATGGGAGCTGCCTGAAGCAATTCCAGTTCGCATTCACTTCGAAAGAAGCTTATGATGGCGACGCCAGAACAGGCATTGCCAACAGTGGTTTTTATCAGGATTTTGCGGAATGGACAGAACAGAACAATTTAGACGATATCCTCCCAGAGCTGGACGGGCACGATGCTATACGGGTAGACGTGTTGCAGTCCGGCTATTTATTTAGCACAGAGGAAGATCTGGGGCGGTATCAGATGATTTGCAGATTGATTTATAAGTAGGAGGTACAAAATGTCAGGAGCAGATACAAAAAAGAAATTAGTCGGAAGACACAAGAGAGTGGCATTTATGGACGTTGCCAGTGATGGAAAGACATATACCAGAATGACAGGATTCACGTCCATGTCTGAGAGCAAGAACGCTTCCGAGTACAGCCGCCATTATGTGGACGAAGAAAGTGAGAGAACAGATGTTGTGGGATATGCCCCATCAAACGATTATGAATTTGACCGCTATACCAATGATCTGGTACAGCAGAAAATTGCAGAAATCACAGATGATGAATTACTTGGCTCTGATGCACAGGTAAGCATCGTTGTGGTAGATCTTTTTGATATTAAGGCAGATACACCGAATACATGTGTTGCTAGAAAGCGTGATTGGAGCGTTGTTCCAGACAATTCAGGAGATGGAACTGATGCATTGATTTACAAAGGTAGCCTGAAAGCCAATGGTGAGAAAATCAAGGGTACCGCCACAACAACAGACAACTGGCAGACATGTACGTTTGCAGCGGATTAATAAAAAGATAGGAGAGTGAGCCGATGAGCCTTTTTAAATACGGAAATCTCGAAGCAGAGATTGATTTTACCGATGCGGATTTCCTGGACCGCATTGATGAAGCGAAGCAGAATTTGGAAGAAGACATGAAGGGAATACCTAAGACTGGAAAAGCAGCAGATATTGTTCGCGCACAGTGTCAGTGTTTCTTCAATTTTTTTGACTATATTCTTGGAGAGGGAACACACGAAGAGATGTTCCAGGGTAGAACCAGCCTCAACATGTGCATAGATGCATCAGATATGATTGCTAAGTTCGAGGAAGAGGAGGTTGACAAGTTGAACAAAAAGTATGACAAGTATACTGTTCAGCAGCACGGAAACAGACAGCAAAAGCGCAATTATAATAAGCAACAGGGAAAGAAGCATAATAAAGGAAATGTTAGTTATTATCCTAATGGTAATAGGTAGCATGCTATGAACATTCTGATTGATAAGTTCCCCGATACGGTATGCGTAAACGGGAAAGACTATGAGGTCGAGACAGATTTCCGGGAATGGATACGATTCACGAAGTTGGTGGAAGACGAGGACGTTCCGTGGCAAATTAAGTGCCGGCTATTATTGCAGTGGTATATAGATGGAATTCCGGACGATTTGGAAGAGGCAATTGAGGCTCTGGGAGATTTTCTTGCAATGAGGCAGGATGGCGAAGAATCCGATGAGCCAATGCTTCCACCAAAACAAGTGTATTCTTTCGATGAGGATATGGTTTGGATTTACAGCGCATTCCGCGAAGCATACGGAATCGACCTGCAGTCTGTGCCATATATGCACTGGTGGGAGTTTCAGACGCTGTTCATCGGACTTCCGGACAACACAGAAATCAAACAGCGCATTTTGTACCGGAACACAGACCTCCGGGATATTAAAGATAAGGACGAGCGCAAGAGAGTGAAAAAGATTCAAGAGGCAGTCGCTCTCAAGAAAAAGAAGCGCAGGAAAATGACAGATTATGAGATTGGAGATATGTTCGCATAATGAAGAATATGATCAGGATCCCGACAGAACGAAAGTGGTATAGATGTCCTTATTGTGGTAAGAAGTTATTGATTTACGAGGATACAGCCAAATGTAGTGGAGTGTATCTGAACTGCCGGGAATGTAAAAGAGAAATAAATATTAAGATTTAAAAGCACATGTGAGCCGTTGAGCCGTGCTATCAGAAAGGATGATAGTATGGCAGACGGATATTTGAATTTTGATACCAAGATAAATGAAAAAGGTTTTAATGAGGGCGTTAGCAAACTAAGCAGTCTCGGAAAAAGCGGACTATCCATAGTGTCTAAGGCAATGACTGGAGCTGTGGCAGCTGTAGGAACCGCTGCCGGCGTAATCATTAAGTCTTCACTTGGTGTTGTTGCGAATATGGAGCAACAGGTAGGCGGTGTCGAAACACTGTTCAAGGATAGTGCGGACACCGTAATCAAGAATGCTAACCGTGCATATAAAACAGCGCAGATATCTGCAAATGATTACATGTCTACAGTCACGAGCTTTTCTGCATCCTTGCTGCAGGGACTTGGTGGGGATACGGCTAAAGCAGCAGAGATTGCAGATATGGCGCTCATCGATATGGCAGATAATGCCAATAAGATGGGTACCAACATGCAAGATATCCAGAACGCCTATCAAGGCTTCGCTAAGCAGAATTATACGATGCTCGACAACCTAAAGCTAGGTTATGGCGGTACTCAATCGGAAATGATTCGATTGATTAATGATTCTGGAATCCTAAATGAAAAGATAAGTGATCTGGACAATGTCACATTTGACCAGATGATCCAGGCAATTCATGTAATTCAGCAGAATCTTGGAATTACAGGCACTTCAGCGGAAGAGGTCGGAGAAACCATTGAAGGATCTGTTAATTCTGCTAAGGCAGCATGGGAGAATTTCCAAGGCGGAGTAATAACAAATCAGGAGCTTGTAGAAACATTTGGAACAGCAACTCAGAATATTCTCAAGAATCTTGGTGAGATAGTCCCAAGATTGGGAAAAACCGGACTTGAAGTCGTTGGGGCAATTGCTGATAAAATTGGCAATTCCGTTCCAGCGGCGAAAGGTTTTGCTGATGCAGTTGGAAACATTACTGATAAGCTCGGCAGTATGGATATCGGACAACTTGCAAACCTCGGTAAGATGTCCGCAGTTCTGATTGGTGCAGTTCCTGCTTTTTCGCTGATTGGCAAGAGTGCCGGAACATTTTCTGATATTCTTGGTGGACTAGGGGAGGTTAGCGGTGGAGTTACCGCTAAGTTTCAGAAGATTCCGGGAGGAATCAAGAGTCTTGGGACAAGCATGCAATCCGGGGCGAAGGTATTCCATAACATTAAGGATGCCATACTACTTCCGTTTGAAGATTTGTCTCCGAGTCTAACTAAGATATTTGGAAAAGTAAGTAGCTCCGTTAGTTCTGGCCCACTTGGTAAGCTTGTAAATGATTTCGCAGAAATTCCAAAAGGAATTGCAGCTTCATTTGGAAAAATCGGACCTGCTATTTCCGGAAAATTTCCAAAGATAACAGGCGTTGTTAAATCCATTGGAAGTAGTATATCCGGAACGTTTACGACCATAGCGAATGGAGCAAAGGGATTTGGTTCATTGCTAGGAGGGGCACTTAATTCGGTATTACCAAAGATATCCGGATTTGCAAATAAATTCATAGGCTATCTTGGAGTAGCAGGAGATGCATTTGCACCAGTCTTATCAAAAGCAGCAAGTTTTGTTCCTCAGTTATTGGGATTTATGAATATAGCAGCGGTAGTTGCTCTTGTAGCCGTGGGGCTTGGCTTATTATACAGTCAGTTCGGTACACAGATAGACCAGATCCTGCTTATGATGCAGACTAAGGGACCGGAGGTTGTCACCAATTTCTGTAATGGAATTGTAGCAGCATTACCGAATTTGATTGCGCAAGGCGCTACGATGCTGAATAACCTCATGCTTGCGATTACAGCAAATCTACCGGCAATTATTCAAGGTGGTATTGCAATTGTATCTACTCTGATCACAGGCATTGCGCAGCAGTTACCTACATTGATTCCAACAGCGCTCATGATGATTGTGACGTTGGTCAGTTCCTTACTGTCTAACGTTGGGCAATTGGTAGACGCAGGCATTAATCTATTGGTGGGACTGGCTCAGGGAGTTGTGAATGCACTTCCACAGCTAATTAATAAGGCACCGACGATTATCGGGCAGTTAGCAACGGCAATTATTTCCAATCTGCCGAAGATTTTGCTTGCTGGAATTAAGATTATAACGATTCTGGGAACCGGACTTATCCAGGCAGTGCCACAGCTTATTAGTAAGATTCCATCGATTATCAGCCAAGTAAAGAACGCATTTACAAGTGTTGATTGGGGTGGTGTTGGAAGGAACATTATCAGTGGAATCGCAAACGGCCTCAAGGGTGCCGCAGGAGCAATTGTAGAAGCTGCCAAAGGTGCAGCGGAAAGAGCACTGAATGCGGCCAAGAATGCATTGGGTATTCATTCCCCGTCACGGGTATTCCGCGATCAGGTTGGAAAGATGATGGCTCTTGGAATGGGAATAGGTTTTGAAAAGAACATCCCGATTAACATGATGCAAGCAGGATTGAAAAATGTAGTATCGTCATTGCAGGCGAGATCTGTTGCGGTTCAATCTGCTGCATATGCAGGAGCAGGAACTGGATATGCGGGAAGCAATACGGAAACGCAGAATGTCTGCCAAATGTTGTCAAAAGTGGCAGCCTTATTAGAAAAGTATACTGACAGACCAGTTGAGGCTAACCTGTATCTAGACAAGAGAGTTGCAGCGAAGGCATTGGCGAAACCAATCAAAGAAGAAAACGATAAGATGCAGAGAGAAAATAGCAGAAAGGCGGGAATAAGATGAGCTTATCTGTAAGATTCAACGGCAGTGAATTAAATAAGTATATTAATGTGCTAAGAGGATTTACGCCAAGAAAAGGCGTAAGCTGGGCCCCACAGGTGACTGAGCTATCTGCGGGTACGCGAGGTGCAAAATACAAAACGACAGCATACAAGTCCAAAACAATACCAATGCCGTTTTCCATAGAGGGCAATATAGAAGAAAAATATAATGAGTTGGAGCGTATCCTGAATGTAAATGAACCAAAAGAACTTATATTTGGTAGCACACCGAGCAAGGTATATTATGCGATTCCAAATGGCGATCTTGACCTGGAGGAAATGTTGTATTTCGGGGAAGGAACTATAGAATGGGTCGTGCCGGAAGGTGTGGCGTATTCTTTGGCAGAAACAGCCGCGACAAACAATGGAACGACCACGGAAATCACACTAAAAAATAATGGAACAGAATTTGTTCCAATCAATGTTGCAGCCCTCATGAAGTCCGAGAATGGATATCTTGGACTGACTCTGGACGATCGATTCTATCAGATCGGGCATCCAGAAGAGGTGGATGGTGTGAGTTATGAGGCGTCCGAGCGGTTATTTGATGACCACTTATACAGGGACTGTGGCTGGGCGCTTAACCAGGGAATCACGCCACCGGTCACACCGGAAAGACTGCAGTCTGGAACAGTGGCTTATGTTAAGGAGTCTGGAACAGAGGGGTATGTAAAAGTATCCAATTATAAGACCGGCGACAGCTGGCATGGAGCAGCATTGACTAAGACAGTGCCGGCGGATGTAAACGGAGAATATCCGGAGAACTGGCGCTGTGATTGGCGATTTGATTTTAACACTGTCGGAGCTGGATCTGACGCAGGAAAGCAGGTCGGACATAATTCTGTAACGTTCTCAGATGCAGATGATAACATCATCGTGGCGGTGGTGTTTGAAGACAACAATGCGTCTTTTGAACGGTCAGATATGGCAATCTATATTGGTCAGAAGCGCGTTTGGGATACCAAAAACACTACGAAGTTCTATGTGACGGGACGCGAAGGTGATGGTGCTTGCATTCGAGTAGAAAAGATTGGAGAGAACATTACGGTCAAATTCAGTTACGCTGGAATCAGCAAGACCTTTAAGGCGGAGGATTCTTCGGCGAAACTTAGGAAGATTACCTGGTACGGTGCAGGATACAAAACGAATCCGACGATCCGGAATAATCTGTTAAGAGCAATCAATGTGGTAAAGCATAATGTTCAGAAATATGATGATATTCCAAATTATTTCCAGCCGGATGATGAGATTTATTTGGATGGAAATTCAAACAAGCTATACATTAACGGAATCTTGGATTGGGATACCGTAGACATTGGAAGCCGGCCGTTACTTCTTCCTCCAGGAGAACATACACTTGGCATTGTAACATCAACATTTTCGCAAATACCAGAAGTTACAATAACTTATAGAGAGAGGTGGTTATAGATGGAATGGTTTATCATCGGGCGTGACATGCATGTACTGTGCAATCCGTCCACAGATTCGCCGGACAGCTTGCGGATTGATGATAGCGGGGCTAATCAAGGACAGACGATTTCGCTTACGAATAATGTGGCAATCGGAACTTATGATTTTACGACATTTCCCGACCATGAAGATGTTAAATACATCACGGAAGGAAATTATATTGCATTCAAGGATAAGTACGGAAAAGACAGGCTCTATACCATCATGACCGTTGAAGGAGACGATGAATTAGACGTACATTGTGAGGATATTGGCCTGGACCTTATCAATGAGGTTGCGGGAGCCTGGAATGTGTCGGCAGAATCTGTAGAGGATACTATGAATCGATGTTTGCATGATACAGGTTGGGAGATTGGCATCAATGAGATTCCGGACCGCAAAAGAGCCACAAAATATGAAAGCAAGACGGATAGTCATCTGGCCAGAATTGGGATGATCATGAATGCGTTTGATGCAGAATGCGAGTTTGTAATTGAGATGAATGGAGTGACTGTAACAAAACAGATCGTGAACATCTACAAGACAATTGGCGAGGATAAGGTTCAGCAGACATTTATTGATGACATCAACTTAGTTGCCTTGACCAGAAGCGGAAGCATCGAAGACTTGTGTACCTGTCTGATCTGTTACGGCAAGGAAACGGATGGTGTAGTGACAAACATTTCTTCCATCGAATATGATGACGGAAAATACTATAGTCCCAAAGGTCATATCCGAATCTACGACCGAGAGGCACATCAGAAATGGTCCAGATTCCGAGCTTATGATTATGTAGGACAGGGAGAATTTGACGGATATATCAATGGAGCATTCCAGTATGATACGGATTCTCCACAAGAACTATTTAACAGAGGGCTGTCAGAACTCAAGAAGCGGAATGATAAGAAAGTATCCTATGAGGCAGAGTTATATGATTTACAGGCGGATATCGGGGACACTATTCAGATTGCAGATAATCGTTATCAGGAAAAAATATACCTGTCTGCCAGAGTGCAGGAAGTACAGAATCATTACACGGTTGTTGGAGAAGATACCGGGAAACTTGCTAATTATACATTAATGGAATCCAAGAAGACGCAGGATGTCGATGCCATCATGAAAGAGCTGCAAGGCAAGATTGTATCTGTGGATCACAGCGAAGTAAGTTATCAGGTTGGAGAATCCGGGACAGAACCACCAGAAGGAGAATGGAGCTCCGAGCCAGTATCTGCAGAGTCGGGAAAATATCTCTGGACTAGAACAATTACCTATTATACGAACGGCAGTAGCAACACCGCTTACTCGGTTGCGAAGAGTGGAACTAACGGAGAGCCGGGAGAGGATGGTTATTCCCCGACCGTGGACATCGATAAGAAAGATGGTGAGACTACGATTACAGTAACAGATAAGAACGGTGCGAAATCTGAAACTATCAAAGATGGGACTCCGGGCAAGGATGGAGATTCCGGAATCATTGTGTCTGAGACGGCGCCGGAAAATCCAGAGGTGAATCAGTTATGGACGACTGGATCAAAACAGCCGATTAAAAGATGGGATGGAAAAGAGTGGGTACTGTATTACATCGCCATTGAAAATCTTGATGTTGAGACGCTGAGTGCCATTACTGCGAAACTTGGAACAGTAACTGCAGGAATCATACAGAGTGAAGATGAGCAGTTCGTAATTAATACCCTTGAACAGTTGATTTCATTATATTCCAAGACAAATGGCTACACCCTCGATATGGAACGTGGTGAGTTACAATTTGGTGGAATGGATTACTCGACCGGATACCAATTGCCAACGATACTATCGCCTATCGGGTGGTTTGGGGATGTGAACGGGGACAGGGCCAGGTATTTTCTTCGGCACAAGTCTGATGATGTATATGTCGGATTAACTAAAGACTATTTTACAAATTGCCAGGAACTTCCAATCTACAAGACGCTCAAGGATTACAAGACTACAAAGCGGAATATCAACCGGATGGAAGCCGGAACAAAAGTTGTACAGATCAGTTCTGGTAGTCCCACATCAGTAGCGGTTTTAACTAGCGAAGAGCTAAATACTCTACTGGATACGGATGATAGTTCAAATGCCAATACGACAGTGTCATTTGCAAATGGCGACGGTTCCGCCCAGACTGTGCATGTGCAAGGAGCAACGTATCTAAACGGAATATGGTACGCAACATTAGCGTCTGGTGCAAATACAGGCTCTATCAGAATTAATTACATGGTTATGTATTTCGGCGAAAGCTCGGGGGCGTCTGGAACTATGAAAGCGCAAGCTAAGACGGTGACGCCAAGAGTTGCAGAACAAGTAGTCACACCGGATGAAGGTTATGATTGCCTGTCCAGTGTAACGGTCCGGGAAATCCCATATGTAGAGTCCGACGGAGAATCCGGCGGAACAACTGTCAATATCGGATAGGAGGTGAAAAAGTGGGAATCAACAAGGTAATGTATGGCTCAAAGACGGTCATAGACCTATCGGGCTCTACGGTAGCTCCAGATAAGATGTTGAAAGGAATCATAGGGTATAACGCTGCGGGCGAAGAGGTTATTGGAACACATCAGTGCCAGGCAGGCATCGGAACTGGTGCTTATGTATGGGCAATTTACGATACAAAAGAAGAGTGGAATTATACAACAAAAAGTTTGACAAGTACATCCTTTCCAGATGGTTATGATAGCACAACATATGTTGGTTGGACTATAACGAATGACGGATATTTTGAATTGAATAAAGGGACAACAAGTGGTGACACATATTATCTACCGGAAGATTCGGTGGGCAGGAAAGCGAAGAAAATTCTGAGAAAGGGTAGGTACTCGGTTATCAATCCGTATACGGTTATGACGGTAAAGGATGCACCGGACACAGTAAAAGGTGATAATCTGCTCGGATATATATCGACAGACGCGGAAGACGCATATCCATTAAAGGGTGTCCAAGATAATAAGTATTATATCCGTATATCTGGTTCAGATGCCGATGTTACAGCAGGTAAGATGCTATCGGGAATTGTTGGTTATACAAACAATGGAAAAGTAACAGGTTCCATTCAGAGCCAGGCTGCACAAACAATAACACCAGGCGCATCAGATAAGACCATAGCGTCTGGAAAGTATCTGTCAGGTACGCAGACAATCAAAGGTGATGCAAATCTGTTAGCGGAAAATATTAAAAACGGTGTATCCATTTTCGGAGTTGTCGGAAGTTTCGCAGGGGGCAGTTCTGGTGGAAGCAAGACAGCACAAGGGACTGTTACGGGTGCAGGCGCAGATCCAGTTACGATAGATACGGGACTTGATAATGTTAGCACTTTTGTGTTATTTTGCCACAAAAGCGCCTCGACAAGTGGAGTGATAAGTGCGGCATATGCAGATGGAACTACAACAGTTGTCGGTGTAAGTTATAGCCAGTACTTTAAGACTGTTGGATATAGTTCGGGGACAATTGCTGTCGAAGGCGGAACGGTTTCGTATACACCAAAAGATAATACGGCAATAACAAAACTAATGCAGGGCGCGGAATATACCTGGATAGCAATAGAATAGGAGGAAAATTATGAGAAAAATGAAAAAAATAATAACAGTTGTATTAATGGCAGTATTAACACTTGACTGTGCAGTGCCAGCACTGGCATGTACGCCACCACTCAAACCACCACACATTGATATACCGGAAATCGAAGTTAAGATTGACGATAAACTGCAAGCCGGAATTGATGTTGCGGCAAAGAAGTTTATTGAAAAGAATGTATTGAGCAAGCCTGTAATCAATAATGCAACATATATCCAGAAGACAACCAGATATGGAACATATGGATATATAAGTGTTGGATGGGATGCCGTAGAAAACGCCACATCTTACGAGATAATGGTTACAAAGGCTGATGGAAATAAGAAGACATATACAACAACTTATAATGGACTTATTCGAGCGAACTATTGTGATAAATTTCTGGAAGAGGGATTGGAAGAAGCAACAATCAAGGTGAAGGCTTACGGCAAAGATGAGACGTTTAGTTTGTGGTCGGATGTAGTAGATGTAGGCCAATATAATTTCTAAGATAAGAAAGGAGATATCACATGGCAGTAAAACTGATTGATATTAAGCGCACGTACTCAGGCGGCGGGATGTGCCTGAAGCTTCTTGCAGACAGCAAGGAAGATACACTTCCGACGCTTATAGCAGACGTTCCGGGGCTTACCGGCGCCGGAAGTATAACTCCGGGCAGTATCTGCTATACACCGGCATTAGATATGTGCGTCATGGGAAATAATGGACAATGGGGGCCGTGGGTATGATGGATAGCTTATTATTTAAAATCCTCAAGAACAGAACCGGGGCAGAGATATCTGCCTCCGGGAACCCAGCAATCATGTCAGATACATTAAAGAATAATCCGATGAATGAGATGAAAGTATTTGGGTGGAGTAAGCAGGAGACGACAACCGGGGCGCAGCTATTCCCAACCATAACTCCAAGTATAGAAGAGAAAAACGGTATAACTGTAGAATACATGGAGCACGGGAAAATACACATCAGTGGGACATCGGAAAAGACGGTGGATTTTATGACACCGACATTTGAGCTTTTGGCTGGAACATACACGCTTTCGATGGGAATTAACATTGATAATACTCTTATGAGATGCCCATTGAGTACGGCAGAAGGATTACCATATTTCGATATACTTAATAATGAGGCAAGCAAGACAGAAACAACAGAAGATAATATGATACTATATCTTTTGTTACGTGTATACGGTGGAAAAACTATAGATATAACGATTCAGCCTATGCTTAACACGGGCACATCTCCGCTCCCGTGGGAGCCTTACACCGGCGGACAGCCAAGCCCATCGCCAGACTATCCACAGGAGATTGTAAGTGCTGGCAGTGATGGGAAGATTGGCGTAGAAGTGCGAGGGAAGAACCTGTTTGAGCTAACCGGTATTCGTGACAACGAATATTTAAGAATTGAAAAAATTGAAAATAATACGATTTATGCGAGACCTACCAATATGAATGCAGAATCTCCTGGAACAACAAACTATTCTAATGGTTGGGTTAACTTCAGTGAAAAAATCAAAGTAATATCAGGTATACTTTACACAATATCATTATCATACAAAGCAGTGCAAAAAATGATGGAGATTGAAAAAATAGATCCTGCAAGAATATTGGTTTTTAAAGATAGTGAAAACATTATTTTAAATGAAGAAATAAAACAAGAAATAGGGAAATATGTAGATGTAGAAATTCCACTTTTAATTCCAGACGGAACGGATTCTATATATTTTACCATTACTTGTAATAATTGCAGCGTTGCAATTAAGAACATTCAAATTGAAGAAGGAGGGTACACTTCCTATGAACCATACCATGAGCCACAATCCCTCTCCATCAGCACGCCAACAGGTCTTCCAGCTATTCCAGTGGACTCAGACGGTAACTACACTGATGCCGATGGTCAGCAGTGGATAGCGGACTATGTGGATTTGAAGCTAGGGAAGTATGTGCAGAATATATGTGACTTACCGCTAAAAGATATCAACCTCGAATGGTGTACCTGGGGAGTGAATTATATTGTCAGTAATGGTACTGGATTTTATGCGTACTTAACGAAATATGCGCATGTAGGAAATACAAAAACATTAGCTACTATATGCCAACATAATGCTGACGCCTGGGGAGGGAGAAAAATTGGTTGCAATGCAGAAGTGAATAGTAACTATATTACAATTTCATTGCATACAAGTGATTTAGATGATGCATCGGATAACAAAAAGGCAATAGAATCTTTCAAAAAGATTGTTGAGCAGACGGATGCACACGTATTATATGTTCGTGCAGAGCCGATCGAGCGCGACCTCACACCAGAAGAAATCCAGGCATACAAGAATCTTGTAACTTACGCCGGAACAACAATCGTGGAGAACGATGCAGAGTGCTACATGGAAGTATCTGCCGGTGGAGGAGATGCGTTAAGAGCCAAGAAGCTGGCACTGCTCTTAGGAGATTAATCTTGGCAGATATCTCTTTCTGCTGTATAATGGCGGTGGAAAGGGAGTGGGTATAAAATGATTAGAGACATAGGCGAGGAAATCCAACAGTTATTAAAGATAAGCCCAGCAATGACATCAACAAATATTTCGGAACAGTTGGGAATATCAAGAGCTACTTGTATAATTTGCCTTAATGATTTGATTGATAAGAAAATAGTGTATTCGTTCAAGACCAAAAATGGTGAAAAAACATATTATTCTATAGAAGAAGATACGACAGTTAACGATTGGGAAAATATACGTAAAGTAGTAAAAGAAGAGATTGTAAATGCAAAAGATACATATGATGATTTGGAAGAAAAGTATGATGAAGTTAGTAAAAACGTTAATGGGCTGTATGCAAATATAATATCTATTATATCTGTGTTTGTTGCCATATTTGCTTTGATAACAGTTAATGCAAATATTACTTTTAAGCTTACGCAAGAAAATGTGTATGATGTATTTTGGGGGATAATAGAAGTAAATATATTTGTTGTAATTTGTATTGTGATATTACTTGTTGTAACCAGAGTACTTATTATCAATCCGTTATTAGGAAAGAACAAGAAAAAGAAAGACAAGAGAGGTTAACGCCTCTCTTTTTCTATGCAAAAGAGGTGAACACATGGAAATCAGAGCAAGACCGTAAGGTCTTATTTTTGTGCACATTTTTATACGAGAAGAAAGGACGATTTATATGATGGAAAAGATTTTAGTATTACTATCAAGTAACTCATTTATCAGGATTCTGCTGATTGCAGTGACACTGGACACGCTTCTTGGAGTCCTCCGGGCAATCAAGGAGCATAAGTTTAATAGTTGTGTTGGAATTGACGGAGCAATCCGCAAGGCAGCCATGCTTTTCTCGGTTTGTCTTTTAATGGCAACAGATGTAATCATGCATATTAATATGCTTGGCATGGTGCCAGAGAAGTACATACAGATTATGGGAATTCAGAAACTTGGAATCTGTGAATTTTTCTGTCTGTTATTTATAGTATACGAAGCGGTCAGTATTTTAAAGAATATGGCCCTATGTGGCTTGCCAGTCCCGGCAAGAATCAAGAAATGGATTCAGAAATTCTTGGAAGATATGACAGAAGAATTACCAGAAGATGCGGAAAGCAAATAGTGATGTGCGACATCGCACAGGAAGGAGAATAACATGGCACATTTACTTGTCATTGCCGGACACGGCGCAGGAGATTCAGGAGCCGTAGGGCACGGATACACAGAAGCAGAGAGAGTCAGATACCTTGCTTCCAGACTCGCAGTATTAGGAGGAAACAATGTCACAATTGCGGATACCAATCGAAACTGGTACGCAGACAAGGGAATCAGTTCACTCAACATTCCAAAAAGTTATGAAATTCTGGAACTCCACATGGACAGTGCATCAGCATCTGCGAAAGGCGGGCATGTAATTATCAAAGGTGGTGTTGCAGCAGATCAGTACGACAATAAGCTCGCGGATTTCATCACCTCATTTTTCCCGGGACGCAGCAATAGCATTGTAGGGCGAAGCGACCTTGCAAACGCAAAAAGAGCAGCTAAAAAAGGATACAGCTATCGCCTGTTAGAAAATGGATTTATCACCAACGCAGAAGACCTGAATAAATTTAACGCCAAGACAGACGACTTAGCTAGAGGTATTTTAAATGCATTCGGAATTGTCGCATCCGCACCAAAGAAAGAACCAATCGACGGAGAATTGAAAAGTGGAGGCGTTACACAAAATTCCACCGGTCACCTTGGAGAAATTTCATACCAGGCGCACATGCGCGAAATCGGCTGGGCGTCTTGGCAGTGCGATGGAGCAATGGTTGGAACGACCGGACAGAACCGGCGCATCGAAGCGTTCCGACTTATTCCTGTCGGTGAAACAGACGTGGTAGTGCATATCAAGGATGTAGGCGATAAGGAATACAAGAATATCTCCAAAGACACAATCCTTGGCACCACAGGACAGAACAAACGTATCGAGGCAATCAAGATTACCGGTAAGGATACGCCATATATCTACAGAGTTCACCAGAAAAACATCGGATGGACAGATTGGACATTCAACGGAAACTGGGCGGGCACAAAAGGAAAAGGGTTGCAAATTGAAGCAATCGAGATCATGACTGCTAAATTCCTTGTCAATCCACACGTCCAGAACAGAGGCTGGTTAGGAGAGAGAGCTTGCGAAAATATCATTGGCATCACGGGTCATAACCTCAGACTGGAAGCTTTCAAAATCAATCCACTTGGCACGGAAATCAAGGCGAAAGCGCACATCCAGGGAATCGGATGGGAATACTATGGTGTCATCAAAAAAGATACTATTATCGGCACAGTAGGCGAGGGTAAACGCCTGGAATGCTTGTGCTTCGAAGGTGACTTCGAGTATCGCGTACATGTTCAGAATTCTGGTTGGACAGACTGGACAAAAGCGGACGGAGTAGCCACGATGGGAACGGTCGGACAGGCACTCAGAATCGAAGCGATTCAATTTAGATAATCAAAAAAGTTTTGCACTAACTATATGACTCCAAATCCTGTGACCAGGTTGAGATTAATACCTTCTTCTTCAAAATAACCTTTTTCAATAGCAACATACATAGGTGCATAAAAGATAGAATGAGCTACTTCATTAAGTGTTACTGGCGTAAGGTTTTCTTCTTTGTTTGTTTTATCAGTGTTTATAATGGCTGAAGCATGTTTTGTCTCTTTTGTCTGGGAACAGCCAAAGAGAGCTGTCATTGACAATACAAGAAGTAAAAGAAGTACAGAAATACGTTTTATCATATAGTCCTCCGTTAATAATTTTTTATGTTATATAGTATATTCAGTGTTGTAAAACAGGTGCTGCTTTAATGAAGTGTATTTATAAATTGTAACAGAATCTTAAACAGTAGTTTGTTTGGCAAATGGTGGGGCATAATAGAGAAACATATAATTGACATTATAAAACATATGGCGTATTCTGAATGAAATGGGGAGTATTTGTATGCTCCCCCACAGAATACAATTCAGAGGCATAGAAAGAACTTTGAAAGCATTCTTGAATACATATAATAGAAGAAACAGGAGAAAGACTATGAAGAAAATCGGATTTATCGGTGTTGGAATCATGGGGAAGTCCATGGTCAAAAATCTTATGAAAGCGGGATTTGAACTACATATATATGCAAGAACAAAGAGTAAAGTGAATGATGTGATAGAGGAAGGTGCTATCTTTCATGAGACGATTGGAGAATGTGTAAGAGCAAGTGAAGCTGTGATTACGATGGTAGGATTTCCTCAGGATGTGGAAGAAGTTTATTTTGATGAAGGAAATATTATGGATCAGGCAGAGAAAGGAATGTATCTGATTGATATGACAACGACCAGTCCGATGATTTCCAAGAAAATATATGAAGAAGGTAAAAAGAAAGGAGTTCATGTTGTAGATGCACCGGTGACCGGAGGTGATACAGGAGCAAAGGCAGGAACACTTTCTATTCTGGTCGGTGGCAACAAGGAAGATTATGAGGCTTGTATGCCGTTATTTGAAGCTATGGGAACGAATATCAATTATCAGGGAGAAGCTGGATGTGGACAGCATGCCAAGATGGTGAATCAGATCATGATTGCCGGAACCATGTCAGGACTTTGTGAGGCACTTAGCTATGCAAAAGCAAAAGATTTGGATTGTGAGACTGTATTAAAATCTGTTGCGACAGGAGCAGCCGGAAGTAAGCAGCTAGATTTCTTTGGAGAGAAGATACTACACGGAGATTATACTCCTGGATTTTTTATGAAACATTTTATTAAGGATATGAAGATTGCTTTGATTGAGGCAAATCAGTGTGAGCTGGATTTGGATGTGCTTAGTCAGACACTTGCAAATTATGAAGTTTTGGAAGCAGAAGGGTATGGTGATCTTGGAACACAAGCGTTGATTAAATATTATGAAGAAGGTTACAATGAAGAAATCATTGAAGACTAAGATGGAAAGATTCAACAGAAATTAGAATGTGGAAACTAAGATGGAAAGATTCTGTGGAAACGTTGACATTTTCCTTGAAATCCGATATCATATACTTTATCGGGTAAAAGCGCTAAAGCGTCAAAGCTATAAAGGATTTTGAAATTTCAGTATGGAAAGAGGATAATTGAAATCATTTGAAGCTTTGTGCCAGAAAGGGGAATAATTAGCAATGCCTATTACGGATATTTTGGAGAAAAATTGTCGCCTGTACGGCGATGACGTCTGTCTGGTAGAGATTAATCCAGAGATGCCAGAGACAAAAAGGAGCACGTGGAAGGAGTATGATTTGATTGAACCATCCCGTGCACCATATTACAGACGCGAAATTACATGGAATGTATTCAATGAGAAAGCAAATCGATTTGCAAATCTGCTTCTGGAACGCGGAGTCCAAAAAGGGGACAAGGTCGGAATCCTTTTGATGAATTGTCTGGAGTGGCTGCCGATTTATTTTGGTATTCTGAAAACGGGAGCTTTGGCAGTACCGCTGAACTTCCGTTATTCAGCCGATGAGATTAAATATTGTGTAGAACTGGCGGATGTAGATATTTTAGTGTTCGGACCGGAATTTATCGGACGTGTGGAGGAGATTGCGGACGATATCGGAAGAGGAAGACTTCTGTATTTTGTAGGCGATGGCTGTCCGGGATTTGCAGAAGATTATACTTCGCATACAGCAAACTGTTCCAGTCAGTCACCAAAGATTGACATTGTAGATGAAGATGATGCAGCAATTTATTTTTCTTCTGGAACAACAGGATTTCCAAAAGCAATTTTACATAATCATGAATCTCTGATGCATGCTGCACGAGTAGAGCAGAATCATCATGGACAGACAAAGGACGATGTGTTTTTATGTATTCCGCCACTTTACCATACAGGGGCTAAGATGCATTGGTTTGGAAGTCTTTTGACAGGTGGAAAGGCGGTCCTTTTGAAAGGAACGAATCCGAAGACAATTCTTCGTGCAGTTTCAGAGGAAAAATGTACTATCGTATGGCTGCTCGTACCGTGGGCACAGGATTTACTTCTTGCAATTGATAACAAAGATGTAGATTTGAAGGATTATGATCTGGAGCAGTGGAGACTTATGCATATCGGTGCGCAGCCGGTACCGCCAAGTCTGATTCGTCACTGGAAGGAATATTTCCCAAATCATAAATATGATACAAACTATGGATTGAGTGAATCTATTGGACCTGGATGTGTGCATCTCGGATTGGATCATATTGATAAAGTCGGTGCGATTGGTAAAGCAGGATTTGGCTGGGAGACAAAGATTATCGATGAGAATGGAAATCTGGTCGCACAGGGCGAAACTGGAGAGCTGGCAGTCAAAGGTCCGGGAGTCATGACTTGCTATTATAAAGATGAAAAAGCAACGGCTGAAGTACTTCATGATGGCTGGTTGTATACTGGAGATATGGCAATGGAAGATGAAGATGGATTTATCTATCTGGTTGACCGTAAGAAAGACGTCATTATCAGTGGCGGAGAGAATATTTATCCGGTACAGATTGAAGATTTTCTTCGTACCAATAATAAAATTCTGGATGTGGCAGTTATCGGACTTCCAGATCATAGACTGGGAGAAATTTCAGCAGCAATTATTGAGTTAAAACCTGGTGTAGAGTGCACAGAGGAGGAAATTGATGAATTCTGCAAGAAACTTCCAAGATACAAGAGACCTCGTAAGCTGATTTTTGCAAAGGTTCCTAGAAATCCTACTGGAAAGATTGAAAAGCCAAAGCTTCGTGAGAAGTATGGTGCAGCACATCTGGTCGCAGCGCAGAATCAGGTAGAGATTAAATAATAAAGAGTGATTTACTAGAAATATAAAAGTTCAGGGAGGGTTTGACTCGATACAAGTCAAACCCTCCCTATTTTGGAATTGTCTATTTTCCAGCAGTTATATACTGCAAGTGATTTATTTATGTTCTTTTTGATATTCCAGAGATGCTTCAATAAATCCACGGAACAATGGGTGTGGTCTGTTTGGACGGGATTTTAATTCTGGATGAGCCTGGGTCGCGATGAACCAAGGATGATCTGGAATCTCTACCATCTCTACAATACGTCCATCCGGAGAAAGTCCGGATAATAGCATACCATTTTGAGTCAGTACATCGCGGTAATCATTATTTACCTCATAACGATGACGGTGGCGTTCCTGAATTTCTTCAGATCCGTACAGCTTATATGCTTTGGAGTCTTTATTTAAAACACATGGGTAAGAGCCAAGTCTTAATGTTCCACCGATATTTTCTACATCAATTTGTTCTGGCATGATATGAATGACCGGATGTGTAGTATCTGGATCTAATTCAGCGCTGTGAGCATCATTGTATCCAATGACGTCTCTTGCAAATTCAACGATGGATAACTGCATTCCAAGGCAGAGCCCCAGGAATGGAATATTGTGTGTGCGAGCATATTTGATCGCTTCAAGCATACCGTCAATTCCACGATTGCCAAAACCACCTGGAACAAGAATACCACTGACATCGCCAAGAATTTCATCAACATTATCTGCAGTTACCAGTTCAGAATCTACCCACTTGATATTGACAGTAGCGCGGCTGAAAATTCCACCATGTTTGAGTGCTTCTACAACACTGATATAAGCATCATGAAGCTGTGTGTATTTTCCGACAAGTGCGACGGTTACTTCTGTGTTTGGATTTCGCAGATAGTTCACCATTTCTTTCCAGTCTTTTAAATCTGGTTCCGGACAATTTAAGTGCAAGCATTCGCATACTACCTGAGCCAGATGTTCTTCTTCCATTGCAAGTGGAGCTTCATATAAATATTCAACGTCCAGATTCTGCAATACGTGATTTGCAGGAACATTACAAAACAGAGCAAGTTTATCTTTAATTCCTGTTCCAAGTGGATATTCAGAACGACATACAAGGATATCTGGCTGAATTCCCATGCCCTGCAGTTCTTTTACACTAGCTTGTGTTGGTTTAGTTTTCATCTCTTGAGATGCTTTCAGGTATGGAATTAATGTAACATGAATGAGAATTACATTGTCATGTCCTTTTTCATGCTGGAACTGACGGATGGCTTCCAAAAATGGCTGACTTTCGATATCGCCTACAGTTCCTCCGACTTCAATGATTGCTACTTCTGTATTCTCAGCAGCAGGATTGCGATAAAAGCGAGATTTTATTTCGTTAGTAATATGAGGAATAACCTGTACAGTTCCTCCACCGAAATCTCCGCGTCTTTCTTTTTGAAGTACGGACCAGTAGACTTTACCAGTCGTAACATTGGAATTTTTACCGAGACTTTCATCGATAAAACGCTCATAATGACCAAGATCAAGATCTGTCTCAGTTCCGTCATCAGTTACAAATACTTCGCCATGTTGTACCGGGTTCATAGTACCTGGATCAATGTTGATATAAGGGTCAAATTTCTGCATAGTCACGGTATAACCACGAGCTTTCAGAAGACGACCTAAAGATGCAGCAGTGATTCCTTTTCCAAGTCCTGATACGACACCACCTGTAACAAATACATATTTTACTGCCATAATGTCCTCCTTAGAATGAAAAAATATGTTCAAGCATGTCCCCCAAAAAACATATCTCAAAAAATACTTTAAAAGTATACACCTTTTTTATTAAAAAATACAGAGATTTTAGTCTCTTTTTTCATATTTTGCTTCATAAGTTGCCTGAATAGAAAGGCGCTTTAACTGTTTAATGTCTACAGAGCTTACCATGACGGAAGTATGTGCCTGGCATCCTGCAAGATTCGGAAGCTGTTCTAGTGCTTTCTTTGCAAGTGGATTAGAAGCTGCGCTTACAGAAAGAGCAATGAGAACTTCATCAGTATGAAGGCGTGGATTCTTGTTTCCGAGATACTTTGTCTTTAATGTTTGGATTGGTTCGATGGCTTCCGGTGAAATGACATGGCAGGAATGTTCGATGCCAGCCAGATCTTTCAGGGCATTAAGCAGCATGGCAGCAGTTGCTCCGAGCAATTTGGAAGTCTTTCCTTTTATAATGCGTCCGTCATGAAGTTCGATAGCAGCAGCAGGACCATTAGTTATTTTCTCGTATTCAAGGGCAGCGTCAACAACTTTGCGGTCATGGATAGTAACACCAGCCTGGTTCATCAACATTTCGATGGTATAGACTTCATTGTCGGAGCACTGACCAAGAAGAAGACGGCGCAGGGATTCGTAATATCTGCGTAGAATTTCCTGTTTGGAAGCTTCGCGGCATGCTTCATCATCACAGATACAGTTTCCGGCCATGTTCACTCCCATGTCTGTTGGTGATTTGTAAGGGCTTTCTCCGTAAATGCGTTGGAAAATTGCATTTAATACAGGAAAAATCTCTACATCACGGTTATAGTTAACGGTTGTCTCGCCATAAGCTTCAAGATGGAATGGATCGATCATATTTACATCGTTCAGATCTGCAGTGGCTGCTTCATAAGCTAAGTTGACCGGATGCTTCAGCGGGATATTCCAGATAGGAAATGTCTCAAACTTGGCATAACCGGCACGGATTCCGCGTTCCAGTTCGTGATAGAGCTGGGAGAGGCAGACAGCCATTTTTCCACTTCCTGGTCCGGGAGCAGTCACAACGACCAGTGGTCTGGAAGTTTCAATGTAATCATTTTTTCCATAACCGTTCTCACTTACAATGACCGGAATGTTGGTCGGATATCCTGCAATCAAGTAGTGGCAGTATACACGGATGCCCATTTTCTCCAGGCGGGCTTTAAATAAGGAAGCACTTTCCTGGTTACTGTATTTTGTAATAACAACACTGCCGACATAGAGTCCGCGATCACGGTAAATGTTCATCAGGCGGAGAACATCAGAATCATAAGTGATTCCAAGATCTCCACGGATTTTGTTGCGCTCGATGTCTTCGGCGCTGATCACGATGATAATTTCTGCCTGATCGGAAAGCTTGTCCAGCATACGGAGCTTACTGTCAGGTTGAAATCCAGGCAGTACACGGGAAGCGTGATAATCGTCAAATAATTTGCCTCCAAATTCCAGATAGAGCTTATTGTCAAACTGACTGATTCGCTCTTTAATGTGGGCAGACTGCATCTGCAGATACTTGTCATTGTCAAAACCAATTTTCATAATGAATAAATCCTCTCTTGTCCTCTGTATTATATTATGAGTTCTATCGTTCATATGCCGGAACTGTTCTGAAATATACAGAAAAATTCAGGCATGAAAAACCACAGAAAAAGTATACTACATATTATGGTTAGTTTACAATCTTTTCATAATGTTTTTATTGATTTCTAACAAGGCTGTCCGTATAATGGAGAGTGACACAGGAGGAGAAAAATGGACAACCAGAACGGAAACAAGGATAATAATAAAAATAACAAACAAGGCTTTTCTTTTGTCATACTGATTACGATGCTGACGGCACTTCTAGTATTTGCCATGTATCAGTTTCAGGGAGTGGACAGTGACCAGGAAATTACTTATAACAAGTTCCTGAAGATGATTGATGAGAAGAAGGTCGAGAAAGTTGAAATTAAGAGTGACAGGATTCTGATCACGGCAAAGAAAGAAAGTGGAGATAAGGTCAACAAGGAATATTACACAGGCCGGATGAATGATGATCAATTGGTGGAGAAACTGGAAAAAGCAAAGATTGATTTCAATCAGGAGGTACCGGATACAACTTCTGCAATTGTTGCCCAGTATGCTATGAATATCATTCCGCTTGTCATATTTATTGCACTGATCGTATGGATGACCCGTAAGATGTCGAAAGGCGGAGGCATGATGGGAATTGGCAAGAGTAATGCCAAGATGTATGTGGAAAAACAGACCGGTGTCACATTTAAGGATGTAGCAGGGCAGGATGAGGCGAAGGAATCTTTGCAGGAAGTTGTAGATTTCCTGCACAATCCGGGAAAATATACAAGCGTAGGAGCAAAGCTTCCAAAAGGAGCACTGCTTGTAGGACCTCCGGGAACAGGTAAGACACTTTTGGCAAAAGCAGTTGCAGGAGAGGCAAAAGTACCGTTTTTTTCATTGAGTGGATCTGCATTTGTAGAGATGTATGTCGGTGTCGGAGCATCCAGAGTCCGAGACTTGTTTAAGCAGGCACAGCAGATGGCACCTTGTATTATTTTCATTGACGAGATTGATGCAATTGGTAAGAGCCGTGATACACAGATGGGCGGTAACGATGAGCGTGAGCAGACATTGAACCAGCTTCTGGCTGAGATGGATGGATTTGAAAGTAACAAAGGTCTTGTTCTTCTGGCAGCCACGAACCGTCCGGAGATTCTGGATCCGGCACTGTTAAGACCGGGACGTTTTGACCGTCGTATTATTGTGGAACGACCGGATCTTAAAGGACGTGTGGAAGTACTGAAAGTGCACTCTAAAGACGTGAAGATGGATGAGACGGTTGATCTGGAAGCAATCGCACTTGCAACTTCCGGAGCAGTTGGCTCAGATCTTGCAAATATGATCAATGAAGCCGCAATCAACGCGGTTAAGAATGGAAGAAATGCCGTATCACAGGCGGATCTTTTTGAAGCAGTGGAAGTTGTGCTGGTAGGTAAAGAAAAGAAAGACCGTGTGATGAATCAGGAAGAGCGCAAGATTGTGTCTTACCATGAAGTCGGACATGCGCTTGTCAGTGCGTTGCAGAAGGATTCTGAGCCAGTTCAGAAGATTACGATCGTACCGCGTACGATGGGAGCACTTGGATATGTTATGCAGACTCCGGAAGAAGAAAAGTTCCTGAATACAAAGAAAGAACTGCAGGCTATGTTAGTTGGAATGCTCGGAGGACGTGCTGCAGAAGAGATTGTATTTGATACAGTGACAACAGGGGCTTCTAATGATATTGAGAAAGCAACCAGTGTGGCAAGAGCTATGATTACCCAATATGGTATGAGTGAGAAGTTCGGGCTGATCGGGCTGGAATCGGTCCAGAACAGATATTTGGACGGACGTCCGGTTATGAACTGTGGTCAGGAGACAGCTTCTGAGATTGATCATGAAGTTATGAAGATGCTGAAAGAAGCTTATGAGGAAGCAAAGAAACTTCTTTCAGAACACAGAGAATCACTGGATAAGATTGCAGCATTTCTGATTGAGAAAGAGACAATCACAGGAAAAGAATTCATGAAGATTTTCCATGAAGTAGAAGGAATTGCAGAAGAGTAATACAGAAAGTTAATGTATTTGAATACCGTTTCCCGGGCAAATCAGATTTTTGTCAGGGAGGCGGTATTTTCTGTTACATTGAGTTGAAAAAACAGGGAGTAAATTATGTTTGATATTCAGGAAGAATTAAAAAAGCTGCCGGGCAAGCCGGGAGTTTATCTGATGCATGATGAGACAGATAAAATCATCTATGTGGGAAAAGCAATCAGTCTGAAAAACCGTGTACGACAGTATTTTCAGAGCAGTCGTAACAAAGGGGCTAAGATAGAACAGATGGTGACTCACATTTCCAGGTTCGAGTATATCGTAACAGATTCGGAACTGGAAGCGCTGGTGCTGGAGTGTAATCTCATCAAAGAGCACAGACCCAAATATAACACAATGTTGATGGACGACAAGGCTTATCCATTTATAAAAGTTACTGTGCAGGAGCCATTTCCAAGAGTGATGTTGGCAAGAAGAGTGCAGAAAGATAAGGCAAAGTATTTTGGCCCCTATACGAGTGCCGGGGCAGTGAAAGACACAATAGAACTGATTCGAAAGTTATATTTTATCCGAAGCTGTAACCGGAGACTGCCAAAGGATATTGGAAAAGAGCGGCCATGTCTGAACTATCATATTCATCAGTGCAAAGCTCCGTGTCAGGGATACATTTCGAAGGAGGAATACCGCAAGTCTGTAGAGGAAGTCTTACATTTTCTGAATGGCAATTATGATCCAATTCTGGAAAAGTTGAAGGCACAGATGGAAGAAGCGTCAGAGTCATTGGAGTTTGAGCGGGCAATTGAATATCGGGAGTTGATAAACAGTGTACAGAAAATTGCACAGAAGCAGAAAATTACAGACACTGCGGGAGATGACAGGGATATTGTGGCAGTATCAAAAGATTTGGAAGATGCGGTTGTGCAAGTGTTTTTTATTCGAAATGGAAGATTGATCGGGCGGGATCATTTTTATCTGAAGCTAGTGGATAAGGAGACAAAGGCAGAGATACTTTCCAGTTTTATCAAGCAATTTTATGCAGGGACACCATATATTCCGGGACAGATTATGTTGCCAGAGGAAATACCAGATCATGAGATTATTGAGGAATGGCTGACAAGGAAAAAAGAGCATAAAGTACATCTGGTCATTCCGAAAAAAGGAACAAAGGAAAAACTGGTAGAGCTGGCAGAAAAAAATGCCCGAATGGTTCTGACGAAGGATAAAGAGCGGATTAAGAGAGAAGAGGGAAGAACGATTGGTGCAGTCAAAGAACTTCAAAATCTTTTGGGCTTAACCGGACTGCATCGTATGGAGGCGTATGATATTTCCAATACAAATGGATTTGAATCAGTTGGCTCTATGGTTGTCTATGAAAAAGGAAAACCGAAGAGAAATGACTACCGTAAATTCAAGATTAAAGGGGTAAAAGGGGCGAACGATTATGCCAGTATGAATGAAGTGCTTACAAGGCGGTTCGGGCACGGCTTAAGAGAAAAGGAAGAAGGTCGAGAACTTGGTAGTTTTACGGTATTTCCAGATCTGATTCTGATGGACGGTGGTAAAGGGCAGGTAAATATTGCACTGGAAGTGCTGGATAAGTTGAATCTGGATATTCCAGTCTGCGGTATGGTAAAGGATGATCACCACAGAACCAGAGGGCTTTATTATCACAATGAAGAGATTCCTATTGACCGGAATTCGGAAGCATTCAGACTGATCACGCGCATTCAGGATGAAGCTCACCGGTTTGCAATTACATTTCACAGGCAGCTTCGCAGTCAAGGACAAGTTCATTCGATTTTGGATGATATTCCAGGTGTTGGACCAGCAAGAAGAAAAGATTTAATGAAGCATTTTGCCAACATTGAGGCAATCAAGAATGCCACTGTAGAGGAACTAAAGAGTCTTCCTTCTATGAATGAAAAATCCGCTAAGGATGTGTATGATTTTTTTCACTGATATGCTATAATTTTAATATTAGTAATAGGATGCCTGGAAGGAGAGACATATATGCGAAAAAATGTAGTTCAAATGAAGCAGATTGTCGAGAAGATGAATCTGAAAAATCTGACACCGGATGTAGAGTTGTCGGATAAGGCTGTGGAGGTTCCGGATATTAACCGTCCTGCATTACAATTGACAGGATTTTTTGAAAGATTTGATTCGGAACGGGTGCAGGTCATCGGTTATGTAGAATATAGCTACCTGACAACATTGGAAGAAAAGAAAAAAGAGGAAATTTATGACACGCTTCTTTCTTACAAGATTCCATGCCTGGTATTTTGCCGTGCTTTAAAACCAGATGATATGCTCTTGCAAAAGGCAACAGAAGCGAATATTCCGGTATTTTCAACAGATTCACATACATCTGCATTTATGGCAGAAATCATTCGGTGGTTAAATGTTCAGTTAGCACCATGTATTTCCATCCATGGAGTACTGGTAGATGTCTACGGTGTCGGTGTGCTGATTATGGGAGAGAGTGGTATTGGAAAAAGTGAGGCGGCTCTGGAACTGATTAAGAGAGGGCACCGGCTTGTCAGTGACGATGTTGTGGAGATCCGCAAGGTCAGTGATGAGACACTGGTAGGAACAGCACCGGATATTACAAGGCATTTTATTGAGCTCAGAGGTATTGGAATTGTGGACGTTAAGACTTTATTCGGTGTTCAAAGCGTCAGAGAGACAAAGAATATTGACCTTGTTATTACACTGGAGGAGTGGAATAAAGAGCGTGAGTATGATCGCCTGGGACTGGAAGATCAGTATACAGAATTTCTTGGGAATAAGGTAGTCTGCCACAATCTTCCAATCCGTCCAGGACGTAATCTGGCTATTATTGTAGAGACGGCTGCTATTAATCACAGACAGAAGTCTATGGGTTATAATGCTGCACAGGAGCTATATCAGAGAGTACAGCGTAATCTTACAAAAAAAGATTAAAATATATACACGAGGAGAAAATAACTATGAAATACTGTTTTGGAGCAGATGTTGGGGGAACCACTATAAAACTGGGATTGTTTACAGTGGATGGAGAAATTCTTGATAAATGGGAGATTATTACAAGAACTGAAAATGAAGGTGAATCCATTCTTCAAGATATAGCAACGGCTTTAAAGGAAAAGATTCAGGAAAAAGCAATTCCGGCAGAAGAAGTGATAGGAATTGGAATGGGAATTCCGGCACCGGTAAATTCGGAAGGTATTGTGAGAAAGACAGCGAATCTTGGATGGGGATATAAAGAGGTTAAGAAAGAATTAGAGAATCTGACAGGTTGGCAGGTTGTTGTTGGCAATGATGCCAATGTAGCGGCACTCGGTGAGATGTGGAAAGGTGCTGGACATGGTGAGAAGAATATGGTCATGGTCACACTTGGAACTGGAGTTGGCGGAGGAGTGATCATGGGAGGAAGGCCTTTGATCGGTGCCAATGGAGCTGGCGGAGAAATCGGACATATCTGTGTAAATTACTTTGAAGAAAAGTGTTGTGGCTGTGGAAAGAAAGGCTGTCTTGAACAGTATGCGTCTGCAACAGGAATTGCAAGAATTGCCAGAGAACATCTCGCAGCTGATACGAAAGATTCAATATTGCAAACTTATGATTTAGATAAGATAGATGCAAAAATCGTATTTGATGCCTTAAAAGAAGGTGACCAGCTTGCAGTAGATGTTGTAGAAGAATTCGGAGAATACCTGGCGAAAGGATTAGCAGACGTAGCAGTCGTAGTAGATCCAAGCCTTTTTGTAATTGGAGGAGGAGTGTCAAAAGCAGGAGAAATTCTCCTTACATATATAGAAAAATATTATCGCAAGCGAGCCTTTTTTGCAAATAAAGATACTCAGTTTGCTATTGCAAGCCTTGGAAATGATGCAGGAATCTGTGGAGCTGCAAAATTGATCCTGGATAGTCAAGTGTAGAAGGCAGATGTTTCGAATATAGGAATATAGGAAAGGAGAGTGGATATCCACTCTCCTGTTTTTGCTTTTTAAATTATCAATACTGGGGTAAGCCAAAATGATTATTGTGTGTTACCACCAGCATCACCGCCACCGGTATTGCCACCGGTATCACCACCACCGGTATTGCCGCCGGTATCACCACCACCAGTGTTACCCCCACCAGCATCACCGCCGCCGGTATTGCCGCCGGTATTGCCGCCAGTGGTGCCGCCAGTGGTGCCGCCAGTGGTGCCGCCAGTATTATCTCCGGTATTAGTACCGGTATTGTTACCAGTATTATCGCTATTTGTGTCATGGGACTTACTGTCATTTTCTTCAGAATCATAGTCTTCAGAATGTTTTTTATGTCCCGGACAACTCTGATCTGGAAGGCTGTCTGTTGCAAAGTATTCTGTTACACTTGGACAACTGGAATTTGCCAGATATCCGCTAATTGTGCAGACGGATTTTTGCTCTACAGAACTTGGCATTACAAAATCTTTTGTTTCAAGATTCTCATGTACTCTGCTCATGATTCCTTTCCAGATGCGGAAACGGAATTTTGTATCGGAATTACATTCTTTGTTATCATCATAACCGCCCCATACAGCACATGTGTAATATGGTGTATATCCGACAAACCATAAGTCCTTGTTGGATGTTGTTGTACCTGTTTTACCGGCAACTGGCATATTATCTAACTGGCAGGCTTTACCGGTACCTTCCTCTACTACGGTCTGAAGAGCACTCGTAAGAAGTCCGGCTGTACTGTCTTTGATTGCCTGGTGACTCTCGCCAGTTCCGTCAAGAAGAACATTGCCATCATGATCTAAAACTTTCGTGTAAAGAGTTGGTTTATTGTAAACGCCGTTGTTGGCAATTGCAGCATAGGCACTACAGAGTTCGTAATTATAAACACCATCTGTCAGACCACCAAGGGCAAGGGTTTTTGTGTTATCAGAATAAGTTTTTCCATTTACTACTTTGTTAGTTACCAGTGTGCTGATGCCAAGTTTCTCACAATATTCCATACCTACATCTTGAGTAACAAGATCACTGGTCTGCACAGCACAGGAGTTGAGAGAAAGTGCGATAGCGGTACGCATGGATACATCGCCTTTACTTCCTTTAATAGTTTTTCCACCGCCAACATCATAATTTTTATCATCAATGACAGAAGCAAGTGTCATCTCGTCCAGATCCAGAGCCGGTGCATAAGCAGCCAGGATTTTAAAAGTAGATCCAGGTTGTCTCTTGGAACCTTTGTATGCACGATTCAGTCCTAGACTGGTTGATTTGGCACCTCGGCCACCGACCATGGCTTTGATCTGACCGGTATACTGATCCATCAAAGTAATGGAAGCTTGTGGTTGTGGTGAGATGTTTATAACTTCATTGTAAGTATCACCTTCCTGAGCGATGGTAGATTTCCATTCCTCTACCATGGCACGGGCGGCATCTTCACTTTTATATAAAAGTCCTTGATCTTTGTTATAGGTTTCTTTTACATATTTTTTGATGTGGCCGGAAGAGTAATTCTCAGTACTTCCATCTGCACGCGTGACAGTCAGTGCATAGTCGAGACCATACTCGATATTTGATGGATAATTGGAATCATCATTGGCTTCTTCGTCACAAATCTGCTGAAGAGACTGATTCTGAGTGGAGTAAATGCTAAGACCTCCACTGTAAACAGCATTGTAAGCCTGTGTTTCTGAAAAACCACATTGATCCTGCAGGTCATTCATGACTTGATCTGCAAGTGCATCTACAAAATAACTATATGCGTTGGAAGAATCTGTCTGGGTTTCGTTAACAGACTGGATTCTTGCATATACATCATCTGCCATTGCTTCATCATAAGCAGCCTGGTCGATATATCCCTGTTTCAGCATATTCTTAAGAACCTTATCACGACGCTTCTGGTTCTTTTGAGGGTTCGTGATTGGATTCAGGTTACCAGGACTCTGTGTAATACCTGCAATAACAGCACTTTCAGAAAGAGTCAGTTCTGAAACATCTTTGTTGAAATATCTTTTCGCAGCAGATTGAACACCGAGACAGTTCTGTCCTAAGTTGATGGTGTTCAGATAAGCTTCCATAATCTCATCTTTACTCATCTGCTTTTCGATGGAAACGGCAAGGAACTGTTCCTGGAGTTTTCGCTGTAGCTTATCGTAGAATGTCTTTTCATTTACAAAGTTCGGAAAGACATTATTTTTTATGAGCTGCTGTGTCAGTGTACTGGCTCCCTGGGATCCCCCGGAAATAAGAGAAACACCGGCACGGACAATACCTTTGATATCAATTCCGTTATGCTCATAAAAACGTTCATCCTCGATAGCAACAAATGCATGCTGAAGATCTGCCGGAATCTCATCGATTGTTTTATATACACGGTTAGAACCTGCGGCAACAAAACGTTCAATTTCAGTTGTTCCGTCGTCAGCGTACACTAATGTTGTAAATCCCTGTGGTTTTACATCATCAGGTGTAATATCCGGAGAATTGTCAATAATCTTTTTCACAAATAGTCCGCCACCGGCAACACCGGCGATTGCAACCACGATGATGCAAAGAAGGAGTGCCTTAAATAATCGGACTCCTACACGCTTTGCCTGCATAGCAGACTTTGACGTAATCTGCTTCTGGCGCTTTGCGGCTTTTTTCTTACCATAATTCATGCGTATATGCCTCCTTTATACCAGGTTATTATAGCAAATTAGCTATTTGAAATAAAGAAAAAAATGAAAACTTCATATTTTCTATGGAAAATCTTAAGAAGTTTGATATAGTAATGTGGTAGGAAGTAAAAAAAGACTTCTTAAGCGTAATATGTATGAATGAAAAATCAAGGGAGTTATGTAAATATGTTGGAAAAATATAAAGTTGTGTATAAAGGTGGACAGGATGAAATCATAGAAAAAAAGTCCAGATTTATTGCGACAGTTGCTCCGGTAGAAAGCGAAGAAGAAGCACTTGCTTTTATAGAAGCAATGAAGAAAAAATATTGGGATGCGAGACATAACTGTTTTGCGTATGTCATCGGAGAGAGAGGACAGCTTGCAAGATGCAGTGATGACGGAGAACCTGGCGGCACTGCCGGAAAACCTATGCTGGATGTTCTTCTTGGGGAAGAAATCCGCAATATAGTAGTTGTTGTGACCCGTTACTTTGGAGGAACACTTCTTGGAACCGGAGGGCTTGTAAGAGCTTATTCTTCTTCTACACAGGCGGGAATCCGTGCATCTGTAATTATAACCAGAATCCGGGGGCTTAAACTGAATATTAAGACAGATTATAATGGTCTTGGAAAAGTGCAGTATATTTTGGGACAACGTGGAATCAAGCTGATTGACAGTATTTATACGGAAAATGTAGAATTAAGTGTTTTATTGCCTTTGGGAGAGGTAAAGACTGTGGAAGCAGAGATTACAGAAGGAACTAATGGAAGAGTAAAAATGGAAGAAGGCGATGAGTGCTGGTTCGCACAGATTGATGGGGAGCCGCAGATAGTGGCGTAAGAGCAAAGCTTCTGCGACGCTGCCTCTCGGCCATGGCAGTCGCCATACAGAAAAAAGCAACAAGCAAGAGCCTCGATGCCGCGACGCTGCCTCTCGGCCATGGCAGTCGCCATACATAAAAATAACAAGAACGACCGAAGAATGTAAACACTCTCCGGTCGTTCTTGTTATTTCCATGTCTTGCTTGTTGCTTTATGAGAATTCTGGTTCGATTAATCCGAAAGATCCATCTTTTCTCTTATATACTACGTTAACTTCTTCATTCTCAGCATTGAAGAATACAAAGAAGTTATGTCCAAGTAATTCCATCTGTACGCATGCGTCTTCTGGATACATTGGTTTGATTCCGAATCTTTTTGTGCGGACAATTTTTACTTCATCGTCTTCAATTGACTCTTCTGTCTCAAAAAGAGTCTTGCTGAAGTTGTTACCTTCCTGATTCTTTGCTACCAGTTTGTTTTTATATTTTCTGAGCTGACGCTCGATGACTTCTTCTACTAGGTCGATGGATACATACATATCGTCGCTTTCCTGCTCGGAACGAATGATGTTGCCTTTTACAGGGATTGTAACCTCAATCTTCTGATGTTCTTTCTGAACGCTGAGTGTTACATGAATCTCTGTGTCAGGTGTGAAGTAACGCTGTAATTTTCCTAATTTGCTCTCTACAGCATCTTTTAATCCTGGTGTTACGTCAATGTTCTTTCCAATAATAATGAATTTCATATTGTCCAACTCCTTTGCTACGTTTTTTCAGACGTTAATATCTGACAGTTGGTGGCCAGAACGGTAATCTATCTGATAGATATAGTATAGCACGTTTTGTTGTTAATGTATAGCACGTATTACTTCAATTCTTGAAATTTTTCCATCAGATTTTTTTGCGATGCGTAGACCGAAGCTTTTGAAGAAAACACAGGCTCCGATCTCGTTATTTATATTTTCTTTTTTTAACTGATCAAGCATCACCTCTTCCAGTGTATCGTTTCCTGAATACGGAAGGTCAATGGAAAGAAGCCTGGCAATATTTTTTGCTTTTGCAGATGCGTGGAAGATGTATTTGTCAGCATCATCAAAATTACAGAATAAGAATTTACGTGTGGCAAATAATACAGCGATTGCGCAGACACCGACAAGACTGCTCCAGATGGAAGAATGATCGATGATGATTTGTCTTGCAATTGCAAATAAGAGAACTTCGAAAACTGTCTGTGGGGAGTGAGAGTACATCATTTTAATAAGCTCGACACCGATGATCAGATTGAAGCAAGTTTCCAGAAGATCTTCGTAGTTAGGCCAGACATTTAAATCTGGAATTTTGTAAATCGCACCGGCTACACGCAGACACAATAAGATAATACCGGCGGTCAATATAAATGAAATAACAAATTCCAAAATATCAGACAGCCGTTTTAAAAATACAGATATAGATTCTTTCATATGTTTTTTGTCTCCTTGGGAATTAGTAATAAGTAAGTAGTAAAAATCTACAATATAGAGTATAAAGTATCGGAGTAGTCTTGCCAATATAGAATTTGGAAAGGATGTAGAAAATATGAAGAACACGGTCAAAAGATTCAAAAAACTGTCCGCAACAAAAATGTATACGGACAGCTTCAAGTCTTGAATAGTATTTTATTATTTCAGGTTGCTTCTTTTTCTCATCTTAGGATCCAGAATTTTCTTGCGGATTCTCAAATTGTCTGGTGTAACTTCCAGAAGCTCGTCAGTGTCGATAAAATCGATTGCCTGCTCCAGACTTAATACTCGCGGAGGTGTCAGGCGGAGAGCCTCATCTGCACTGGAAGAACGAGTGTTTGTAAGATGTTTTGTCTTGCAGACATTAATCTCGATATCATCTGTCTTTGCATTCTGTCCGATGACCATACCGGAGTAAACTTTTTCACCTGCTCCAATGAATAACTGTCCACGCTCCTGGGCAATATAAAGTCCGTAAGTTACAGATTCTCCAGTCTCAAATGCGATCAGAGATCCCTGTTTTCGATACTGAATATCACCTTTGTATGGTGCGTAGCCGTCAAATGCTGTGTTCATGATTCCATTTCCCTTTGTATCAGTCATGAAATCTCCACGGTATCCAATGAGTCCACGGGAAGGAATACGGAACTCAAGACGGGTATATCCGCCATTTCCGGCACCCATCGTCTGAAGTTCGCCTTTTCTCTGGCTCAGTTTCTCGATGACAACACCAGTAAATTCGTCTGGTACATCGATGTATGCAATCTCCATAGGCTCTAAGAGCTTACCATTTTCATCTTTCTTATAAAGAACTTCTGCCTTGCTGACAGCAAATTCGTATCCTTCACGTCTCATATTCTCAATAAGAACAGAAAGGTGAAGTTCGCCACGACCAGAAACTTTGAAAGAATCCATGTTCTCTGTATCTTCGACACGAAGGCTGACATCTGTATTCAGCTCACGCATCAGACGGTCACGCAGGTGACGGGAAGTCACAAATTTTCCTTCCTGTCCGGCAAATGGGCTGTCATTTACCATGAAGTCCATGGAAATCGTAGGCTCTGAAATCTTCTGGAACGGAATGGCTACCGGATTTTCAGGAGAGCAGAGTGTATCTCCGATGGAAATGTCGGAAATACCGGAAATTGCTACAATGGAACCGATGGTTGCTTCTTTTACTTCTACTTTTTTCAGACCATCGAATTCGTAGAGCTTACTGATTTTAACTTTCTGCTGTTTGTCCGGATCATGATGGTTGACAACAACCATATCCTGGTTCACTGCGATCGTACCGTTATCTACTTTACCAACACCGATACGTCCTACATACTCATTGTAATCAATTGTACTGATAAGAACCTGAGTCGGAGCTTCCGGGTCGCCTTCCGGTGCAGGAATGTAGTCTAAGATTGTATCAAACAGTGGTTTCATATCTTTCATGTCATCTGTCAGCTCTAAAGCAGCAACACCAGCTTTGGCAGAAGCATATACGAACGGACAGTCAAGCTGCTCATCCGATGCACCAAGATCAATGAGAAGTTCCAGAACTTCATCGATAACAGACTCAGCTCTTGCTTCTGGCCGATCGATTTTGTTGATGCATACAATAACAGGAAGTTTTAATTCCATTGCTTTTCTGAGAACGAACTTTGTCTGTGGCATAGCACCTTCAAATGCATCAACTACGAGGATAACTCCGTTTACCATTTTAAGGACACGTTCTACTTCGCCGCCGAAATCAGCATGTCCAGGTGTGTCAATGATATTAATCTTCACCCCGTTATAAGTAACGGCAGTATTTTTAGAGAGAATAGTGATTCCACGTTCTCTTTCAATATCGTTGGAATCCATGACACGTTCCTCAACGGCCTGATTTTCACGGAATACGCCGCTTTGCTTTAATAATTCATCTACCAGTGTCGTTTTACCGTGGTCAACATGGGCGATAATAGCGATATTTCTTACATCTTCGCGTTTTGTCTTCATTTTATAACATCCTTTTCTTTGAATCTTCACTTGTAAACACTTCTAATTTAATATATACAACTTTATTAGTCTACCACATTTTTGAAATTTTACAAGAGTTTAAAAAAGTTGTTCTAAATTCTGTACTTTAAGCATAGATTATTAAAGACCATAGGAAATACGTTTTAGAGGAAGGAGAACTTAAAATTATGTCAGATAAGATTATTGAAAATAACCAGGTGACGATTATGGGGGAGATTGCTTCAGATTTTACTTTCAGCCATGAGGTATTCGGGGAAGGATTTTATATGGTAGAGGTAAAGGTGAAGCGTCTGAGCAACTCGGAAGACCGGATTCCACTGATGATTTCGGAGCGTCTGATTGATGTGACAAGAGATTATACAGGTGAGTATATTATGGTGAATGGTCAGTTCCGGTCTTATAACAGACATGAAGAGCAAAAAAATCGGCTTGTATTATCTGTATTTGTAAGAGAGTTGGAGTTTATTGATGAAGAACTGGATGGAGCGAAGACGAATAGCATTTTCCTGGACGGCTATATCTGTAAACTTCCGGTCTATCGGAAAACTCCACTTGGGAGAGAAATCGCTGACCTTTTGCTGGCGGTGAACAGACCATATGGAAAATCAGATTACATACCATGTATCTGCTGGGGAAGAAATGCGAGATATGCTTCTGCATTTGAAGTAGGAGAGCATGTGCAGATCATAGGCAGAATACAGAGTCGTACTTATATAAAGAAGTTATCGGATACGCTGACGGAAGAGAGAACCGCGTATGAGGTATCTGTAAGTAAACTGGAATGTGTGGAAATATAAAAAATGGGCAGGTCAGAATGTTCGCAACTTGTTTAGAAGTATAGTCTTTCATTGACATCCCTTGATAATGATGCTAAAATTTCAATTAATAATGAATCATGACAGATAATTTAAAGCGCATGGAAAGTCAGGAGGAGTACGATGGCTATATTTACTGGAGCTGGAGTGGCAATTGTCACACCATTTAATGATGATGAAGAAAGAAGTATTAATTATGATAAGTTAGATGCACTGCTTGATTACCACTGCAATAATGGAACAGATTGTATTGTAATCTGTGGAACAACTGGCGAGTCTGCAACAATGACAGAAGAAGAACATATGCAGTGCGTAAAGTTTGCAATTGACAGAGTAAAAGGCAGAATCCCAGTTATTGCAGGTACAGGTTCTAATTGTACACGTACAGCAATTGATATGTCTAAGGAGGCAGCAGATTATGGCGCAGACGGATTACTTCTTGTTACACCTTATTATAATAAGGCCACACAGGCAGGACTGATCGCACATTATGAAGCTGTAGCAAAAGAAGCGAAGGCACCAATTATTATGTATAGTGTTGCAAGCAGAACAGGCTGTAATATTGAGCCGGCTACTGTGGCAGAACTTGTAAAGAATGTTGACAATATTGTGGGTGTAAAAGAGGCATCTGGAAATACTTCTCAGGTTGCAAAGATCATGTCTCTGACAGATGGTAACATTGATCTGTACTCAGGAAATGATGATCAAATCGTACCATTACTTTCTCTGGGAGCAAAGGGAGTGATTTCGGTTCTTTCTAATGTAGCTCCAAAGGAGACGCATGATATCTGTGCGAAGTTTTTTGAGGGAGATGTGAAAGGAAGTCTGGACCTTCAGTTAAAAGCAATTCCGCTTATTGAGAAGCTTTTCTGTGAAGTAAATCCGATTCCTGTTAAGAAAGCAATGGAACTTATGGGAAAAGACTGTGGACCGCTTCGCATGCCATTAACTGAACTTTCACCAGAACATACAAAAGCACTGGCACAGGCCATGAAGGGTTTTGGAATTGAGCTGGCATAGAGATTTTTAAGAATGGCAGTAGGAATGATAATTACAGATAAAAGGATATCCCGGGTGATATCCTTTTCTGTCATGTAAAAAGACAAGGAGGAAAAATATTATGGTACGTGCGATTATGCATGGCTGCAATGGCAAGATGGGACGTGCGATCACTACACTTGCAAAAGAAGATGCAGAGGTAGAGATTGTGGCAGGAGTGGATGCATATACGGAAGTTGCAAATGAATATCCAGTGTTCGATAGTATCGAAAAGTGTGATGTAGAAGCAGATGTTGTGATTGACTTTTCAAATGCAAAGGCAGTAGACGGACTTTTGGATTATTGCGTAGAAAAACAGATTCCTGTTGTTCTTTGCACAACAGGACTTTCAGAGGAACAGCTTCAGAAGGTAGAAGAAGCATCCAAGAAGGTAGCAGTTCTTCGTTCTGCCAATATGTCACTTGGAATCAATCTTTTGATGCAGCTTTTGAAAGAGGCGACAAAAGTACTGTCTCCGGCAGGTTATGATATTGAAATTGTTGAGAAGCATCACAACCAGAAATTGGATGCCCCAAGTGGAACTGCAATCGCTCTTGCAGATTCTATCAATGAGGCGGCAGATGGACAGTACGAGTATGTCTATGACAGAAGTCAGGTCAGAAAGAAACGTGATAAAAAAGAACTTGGAATATCAGCCGTGCGCGGAGGTACAATTGTTGGGGAACACGAAGTACTCTTTGCAGGAATAGATGAAGTGATTGAGTTCAAACATACAGCATACTCCAGAACTGTATTTGGAAAAGGTGCTGTAGAGGCTGCAAAATTCCTTGCCGGAAAAGAGGCAGGAAAATACGATATGTCAGACGTAGTATTAAAATAATATTACGAGGAATCTTGGGGCAGATTGCAGGAATGCAAAGCACAAAGCAATCCGTAAATATTATAGTTGGAAAAAACAACCATATTATATAAAGGAGAGGTTATGAAAGATTTAGAAGCACGTTATTTGGAGAGACTTTCTCAACTGTATCCGACCATTGCTAAGGCATCAACAGAGATTATTAACTTACAGGCAATTTTAAATTTGCCAAAAGGGACGGAACATTTTCTTACGGATATCCATGGGGAATATGAAGCATTTTCCCATGTTCTTAAGAATGGATCGGGAGCAGTTCGTAGAAAAATTGACGAAGTCTTCGGAAATACTATGAGTAGTAAGGATAAGAAGACCCTTGCTACTCTTATTTATTATCCAAGAGAGAAGATGGAGCTCATTAAGAAAAAAGAAGAAAATATGGAGGACTGGTATAAGATTACGTTGTATCGTCTGATTGAAATCTGCAAGCGGACTTCAAGTAAGTATTCCAGATCTAAAGTCAGAAAAGCTCTGCCTCCGGAATTTGCTTATGTCATTGAGGAATTGATTACAGAGAAAGCAGATGTTATGGATAAGGAGTCCTATTATAATTCTATTGTAGATACGATCATCCGGATCAAACGTTCCGAAGAGTTTATTGTGGCTTTGAGTGAATTGATCCAGAGACTTACTGTAGATCATCTGCATATTGTAGGAGATATTTATGATCGTGGGCCGGGACCACATATTATTATGGACAAGCTGATGGGTTATCATTCTATGGATATCCAATGGGGAAATCATGACGTGCTCTGGATGGGGGCGGCAGCAGGACAACAGGGCTGTGTTGCAAATGTTGTCCGCATCTGTGCAAGATATGCAAATCTGGAGATTTTGGAGGATGGCTATGGAATTAACCTCCTGCCGCTTGCTACATTTGCACTGAACACATATCGGGATGATCCATGCAGCTGCTTTGAACTGAAGGATGATCCGGACTATGATCCCAGCGAAACAATGCTGAACATGAAGATGCATAAGGCGATTTCTATTATCCAGTTTAAGATAGAAGGGCAGATTATCAAAAAAAATCCTGGATTTAAGCTGGAACACCGAAATCTTTTGCATCTGATTGATTATGAAAATGGTTTGATCGAGTTGGATGGAAAAACATATGAACTTCTGGATAAAAACTTCCCGACGATCGATCCAAAACGGCCATATGTATTGACAGAAGCCGAAGAAGAGGTGCTGGATCGTCTGACACAGGCATTTGTCAACTGCGAAAAATTACAGAGCCATATGCATTTCCTTTTAAGTAAAGGTGGATTATACAAAGTATACAATAACAACTTGTTGTATCACGGGTGTATTCCGCTGAATGAAGATGGAAGTTTTAAGTCAGTAAAAATATACGGGCGTTCTTACAAAGGAAAGGCACTTTATGAGGTGCTGGAAAGCTATGTGAGAAAGGGATTTTATGCCATTGACGAGAAAGAACGAAAGCGTGGGAAGGATATGATGTGGTATATCTGGCTCAGTGAGAATTCACCGCTGTTCGGTAAGGACAAGATGGCAACGTTTGAGCGATATTTCCTAGCAGAAAAAGAGACACACAAGGAGAAAAAGAATCCTTATTATGATTTTTTGGAAAATGATAAGGTGGTCGACCGTATTTTGAAAGAATTCGGACTAGAGCATTCCTTTAGTCATATCATCAATGGTCATATGCCGGTAAAATCCAAAAACGGAGAAAATCCGATGAAATGTGGAGGCAAAGTATTTGTTATCGATGGAGGATTTTCAAGAGCATATCAGAAACAGACCGGAATTGCAGGTTATACGCTGATCTATAATTCTTATGGTATGATTTTAAGTGCCCATGAGCCGTTTGAATCGAAAGAATCAGCAATTGAAAATGAAACAGATATTCATTCTGATACCATTGTGACAGAAATTGTATCAAAGCGCCAGTCTGTTTTAGACACGGATGTGGGAAAAGAGCTGGTAGAACAGATCCATGATCTGGAATTTCTCCTGGAGGCATACAGAAGCGGCCGCATTGCAGAACGACTGTAAAATAATGTCAATCTCTAAAAAGGTATAGAAAACTGTAAAATGCAGATATTACTATCAGCAAGTGAAGTATTTGCATGTAGCATTCTATACGGAAAAGGAGACGAAAATTATGAAACGGTTAAAAAAGTTATTGTTGATTATGATGTGTGTTGGTATTCTGGTTTCAGTTACTGCCTGTGCAGGAAATTCAAATGATAATGGAGCAGGGCAGAATGATGTGGTGAATGACAATGGCGCGAATGACACACAGACTGGTGATAGTGCCATGGACAAAATCGGTGACGGCCTGGAAGATGGAATTGACGATGTCGGAAAAGGCGTAGGCGATGTAGTCGATGATCTGGATGGTGATGGACGGTCGGATAACCGGAAAAACACAAACAATAACACAGTGAATGATGCGACGACTGGTAATGACAATGTAAACGACAGATAAGAAAAGAATGTAAGATAAGAAGACAAGGTCACATTTTTTCGGGGATAAATGGATTTGTCCCTGTGAGAGTGTGGCTTTTCTTTTAGATAAGGAAAGGAGTTTTTTCATGCATTTCAGACCTTGTATAGACATACATAATGGAAAAGTCAAACAAATTGTAGGCGGTAGTCTTACTGATCAGGGCAATCAGGCAAAGGAAAATTTCACGGCCTCTGAAAATGCGGATTATTATGCAAAAATGTATCAGAAAGACGGACTTATAGGGGGACATGTGATACTTTTAAATCCGGTATCTTCAGAATATTATAGAGAAACGAAAGCACAGGCAATACTGGCACTTGGCGCATATCCAAAAGGACTTCAGGTGGGCGGTGGAATCCATGCCGAAAATGCAGAAGAGTTTCTGGAGGCGGGGGCAAGCCATGTGATCGTAACATCTTATGTGTTCCGCGACGGGAAGATAAATTGGGAAAATATGGAAAAACTTAAACATGCAGTGGGGAAAGAAAATGTTGTCATTGATTTGAGCTGCAGGAAAAAAGAAGACGGTTATTATATAGTGACAGACCGCTGGCAGAAGTTTACGGATGTAAAACTGACACAGGAAGTTTTAAGGGAAATTGCCGGATATTGCGATGAATATCTGGTGCATGGTGTAGATGTAGAAGGAAAATCAGCAGGAATTGATGAAGAGCTGGCAAAAATTCTTGGAGAGTTCGATATGATACCAGTGACTTATGCAGGAGGAATCGCAAGTCTTGAGGACATTGAACATTTTAGAAAAAAGACGGGTGGAAAAGTGGATTTTACAATAGGAAGTGCGCTGGATCTTTTTGGAGGACATCTTCCATATGAGCAGATTAAAAAATATTAGTATAGAATTTATGCAGCTTAGTTCGCAACAAGAATGCGAGAGAATTCTTGAATGATGAGAAAATATTTCAAGTGTGAACAGTTTGAAAACACTTTGTAAATTGGTTGAATTGCATTCTTGATAGTGATAGAATGGATACTGAGTAAATTTACGGACAAGGAGTAATGTATAGATATGGGCTTATTGCAAAAAATTTTTGGAACACATAGTGAAAATGAGTTAAAGCGTATCTATCCCATTGTAGATGAGATTGAAGCGTTGGGGCCGCAGATGGAGCAGCTTTCCGACGAGGAGCTTAAGAATAAGACACAGGAATTTAAGAGCCGTCTGAAAGACACAGAGACACTGGATGATATTCTGCCGGAGGCGTTTGCAGTTGTGCGTGAGGCGGCAGGACGTACACTTGGCATGAAGCATTACAGAGTACAGTTGATCGGAGGAATTATTCTTCATCAGGGACGTATTTCTGAGATGAAGACTGGTGAAGGTAAGACACTGGTTTCTACACTTCCGGCTTATTTGAATGCATTGACCGGTGAGGGGGTGCATATTGTAACAGTCAACGACTATCTGGCAAAGCGTGATGCTGAGTGGATGGGACAGGTTCATGAGTTCCTGGGACTGACTGTCGGAGTGGTATTGAATAGCATGGATAATGATGAGAGACGTGCTGCATACAATTGCGATATTACTTATGTAACGAACAACGAACTCGGATTTGATTATCTGAGAGATAACATGGTTATTTATAAAGAGCAGCTCGTTCAGCGTGGACTGAAATATGCTATCATCGATGAGGTCGATTCCGTATTGATTGATGAGGCGAGAACACCACTGATCATTTCCGGTCAGAGTGATAAATCTACCAAGCTATATGAAGCATGCGATATTCTTGCGCGTCAGTTGGAAAAAGGCGAGGCGAGTGGTGAATTCAGTAAGATGAATGCCATTATGGGCGAGGATATTGAAGAGACTGGTGATTTTATCGTCAATGAAAAAGAGAAGAATATCAACCTGACAGAAGATGGTGTAAAGAAAGTTGAAAAGTTCTTTCATATTGAGAACCTGGCTGATCCGGAAAACCTGGAAATCCAGCATAATATTATCCTTGCGCTGCGTGCACATAATCTGATGTTCCGTGACCAGGATTATGTTGTAAAAGACGATGAAGTACTCATCGTTGACGAGTTTACCGGACGTATTATGCCGGGACGCCGTTATTCAGACGGACTTCATCAGGCAATCGAAGCAAAAGAGCATGTGAAGGTTAAGAGAGAAAGTAAGACACTGGCAACCATTACTTTCCAGAACTTGTTTAACAAATTTGAGAAGAAAGCCGGTATGACAGGTACGGCTCTTACTGAGGAGAAGGAGTTCCGTGAGATTTATGGAATGGATGTAATTGAGATTCCAACCAATCGTCCGGTTGCGAGAAAAGACTTGGAAGATGCCGTATACAAGACAAAGAAGGAAAAATTCAATGCAGTATGTGATGAAATTGAAAAAGCGCATGCAAATCATCAGCCAGTGCTTGTTGGTACAATTACAATTGAGACTTCTGAACTTTTAAGCAGTATGCTCAAACGAAGAGGAATTAAGCATAATGTATTGAATGCTAAGTATCATGAGCTGGAGGCTGAGATCGTGGCGCAGGCAGGTATTCACGATGCGGTTACGATTGCAACGAATATGGCCGGCCGTGGTACAGATATCAAGCTGGATGATGAGTCAAGAGAAGCCGGTGGATTAAAGATCATCGGTACTGAGCGTCACGAATCCAGACGTATTGATAACCAGTTACGTGGCCGTTCCGGACGTCAGGGAGATCCGGGAGAATCTAGATTCTACATTTCTCTGGAAGATGACCTGATGAGACTGTTCGGCTCTGAGAGACTGATGCAGGTGTTTGAGACGCTTGGAGTAGAAGAAGGCGAGCAGATCGAGCATAAGATGCTTTCCAGTGCGATTGAGAAAGCTCAGCAGAAGATTGAGAGCAATAACTTTGCAATTCGTAAGAATCTGTTGGAGTACGACCAGGTTATGAATGAGCAGAGAGAAATCATCTACGAAGAGAGAAGACGTGTGCTGGATGGCGAGAATATGCGTGATTCCATCTTCCATATGATTAACGATTACATTGAGAATACTGTAGATGCTGAAGTTTCAGTAGATCAGGACTATGAGGACTGGGATCTGATTGAATTGAACCGTGTAATAGGAGCGGTCATTCCGATGGCACCGGTGACACCGGATGATGTCAAAGGCATGGGACAGAAAGAGCTGAAGCATCTGTTAAAAGAGCGCGCAGCAAAAGCATATGAAGCAAAAGAAGCAGAGTTTCCGGAGCCGGAGCATATCCGTGAGCTGGAACGTGTCGTGCTTTTAAAAGTTATTGATGCAAAATGGATGGATCATATTGACGATATGGATCAGCTCCGTCAGGGAATCGGTCTTCAGGCTTACGGTAACCGTGACCCGAAGATTGAGTATAAGATGCTTGGATATGATATGTTCGGCGAGATGACTCAGGCAATTACAGAGACAACAGTCAGAACTTTGATGCATGTAAGAATCGAGCAGAAAGCTGAGCGTGAGCAGGTCGCAAAAGTAACTGGAACCAATAAAGATGACACAGCTCTTCGTGAGCCGAAGAAGCGGGAAAACAAGAAGGTCTATCCAAATGACCCTTGCCCATGTGGAAGTGGTAAGAAGTATAAACAGTGCTGTGGAAGAAATAAATAACAGACAAATCTAAAAAGGGATGAATCTCCCGTTGCGAAAAGCGACGGGAGAGATGTCGTTATGCAGTAAGTTAAAAATATAAAAAAGAAAGAGGTGAGGCAGTGTGATTGAATTAGAACAGTATAAGGGAATTATGAACTCCTATGAAGAACCTCTTGCCGAAATGAGGGATTCACTTTGACATTTCCGGCAAAGAGAACAGGGTTGAAGAACTGGAACGTAAGATAGAAGAACCGGGATTCTGGGATGCGCCGGAAGAATCACAGAAAATCATGAAAGAATTAAAAGATCTTCAGGAACATTTGAAAGTGATCCATGCATTATATTCAGAATATGATGATATCTGCACACTGATCGAGATGGTTGATGAAGAGGAAGACCGCTCGATGGTGAAGGAAATAGAAAAGGATATTGCTCATTTTGAGGAAGATTTTGAAAAACTCAGAATTGAGACATTGTTATCTGGAGAATATGATTCCTGCAATGCGATTATGACATTACATGCCGGAACAGGCGGAACGGAGGCATGTGACTGGGTGAACATGCTGTACCGTATGTATACCAGGTGGTTTCAGACAAAAGGATTTTCGGTTCAGGTACTGGACTATCTGGATGGAGATATTACCGGAATAAAAAATATTACATTTGAAGTAGTTGGAGACAATGCCTATGGCTATCTGAAATCAGAAAAAGGTGTACATCGGCTTGTAAGAATTTCGCCATTTAATTCAGCGGGAAAGAGACAGACTTCTTTTGCTTCCTGCGATGTGGTGCCGGATATTGAAGAAGACATTGATATTGATATTTTAGATGATGATCTGAAAATTGATACCTATCGTGCAAGCGGGGCTGGTGGACAACATGTCAATAAGACATCTTCTGCAATCCGAATCACGCATTTGCCGACAGGAATTGTAGTTCAATGTCAGAATGAAAGATCACAGCATCATAATAAAGAAAAAGCTATGCAGATGTTGAAGGCAAAATTAAAGCTGCTGCAGGAGCAGGAACAGGCAGAAAAAGTATCAGATATCCGGGGAGAAGTAAAAGACATCGGATTCGGTAATCAGATAAGGTCCTATGTTATGCAGCCATACACGTTGGTAAAAGACCACAGAACGAATGTGGAAAATGGCAATGTTACGGCGGTTCTTGACGGAGATCTTGATATGTTTATAAACGCCTATTTAAAATATGTATCAGGCGGTGAAAAGGGAGGAACGGTATGATAAATATAGCAGTGATGGGGTATGGTACAGTTGGTTCAGGTGTCGTGGAAGTTATTGATACCAATGGTGAGCGCATTGCCCAGAGAATCGGGGATGCACTGAATGTAAAATATGTGTTGGACATCAGAGATTTTCCAGAAGACCCGATACAGGAAAAAATAATTCATGATTTTGAGACAATTATCTCTGATGATGAGATCCAGATCGTTGTGGAAGTCATGGGAGGAATCGAGCCAGCGTATACCTTTGTGAAAAGAAGCCTTCTTGCCGGAAAATGTGTCGTAACTTCCAATAAGGCACTTGTGGCAAAGCACGGTGCAGAATTGCTTTCTATTGCAAAAGAAAAGAACATAAATTTTCTGTTTGAGGCAAGTGTAGGCGGTGGCATTCCGATCATCCGTCCGCTTAATTCTTCGCTGACAGCAGATGAGATTGAAGAAATTACCGGAATCCTCAATGGCACAACGAATTATATGTTGACGAAGATGTTTTATGAGGGAGCAGATTATGCTTCTGTATTAAAGGAAGCACAGGATAACGGATATGCAGAGCGAAATCCGGAGGCAGATGTAGAAGGATACGATGCCTGCAGAAAGATTGCAATTTTGTCATCTCTGATTTCCGGTCAGCAGGTAGATTTTGAAGATATTTACTGTGAAGGAATTACAAAGATTACAGTAGAAGATATGAGATATGCAAAGGCTATGGGAACTACAATCAAGCTTTTGGCTTCCAGCAAGACACATGCCGGAAGACTTGGCGCGATGGTCGCACCTTGCATGCTTTATCCGGATCACCCGCTTTACAATGTAAATGGTGTTTTCAATGCAATTTTCGTTCATGGAAATGTCTTGGGAGATGCGATGTTCTATGGAAGCGGGGCAGGAAAACTTCCAACGGCAAGTGCTGTTGTATCCGATGTTGTGGAAGCGGCCAAGAACCTGAACCGCAATGTGATGACTATGTGGAAAGAAGAGAAACTCCGTCTGGAAGATAAATCTTCCATGAAGAGACGATTCTTTATCCGTATGAAAGGAAACGTGGAGGAGAAGATTGAAGATATCCGTTATTCCTTTGGGGATGTTGAAATCGTGAAGGTTGACGGTCTGGATGGAGAGTTTGGATTTGTGACTCCGATCATGATGGAAGGTGATTATGATACAAGAGCGAAGAGTTATGAAGACCAGATTCTTCATATGATCCGTATTGAAGATTAGGGAAAGGGAGAAACTATGCTGATCGTTAAAAAATTTGGCGGGACTTCTGTTGCCAATAAAGAACGAATATTTAATGTGGCAAGACGCTGCATTGAAGACTATAAAGCAGGGCATGATGTGGTAGTCGTGCTTTCTGCGATGGGAGATACAACAGATGAGCTGATTGAACTTGCGAATTCCATCAACCCAGATGCAAAGAAGCGTGAGTTGGATATGCTTTTGACAACAGGAGAACAAGTGTCAGTATCATTGATGGCTATGGCTATGCAGGCGCTGGATGTGCCAGCGGTATCTCTAAATGCATTCCAGGTTGCGATGCATGCAACATCACGTTATGGAAATGCAAGATTTAAACGTGTAGATACTAAGCGTATCAGACATGAACTGGATTCCAGAAAGATTGTAATCGTAACAGGATTCCAGGGTGTGAATAAGTATGACGATATTACAACACTTGGACGAGGTGGTTCAGACACAACTGCAGTTGCGCTTTCTGCGGTACTTCATGCAGACAAATGTGAGATTTATACAGATGTTGATGGAGTCTTTACAGCTGATCCGAGAATTGTAAAGAATGCAAAAAAATTAGATTTTATTACTTATGATGAGATGCTGGAGCTGGCGAGCCTTGGAGCGAAAGTACTTCACAACCGTTCAGTCGAGATGGCAAAAAAGTACAATGTAGAGCTGGTAGTCAGATCTAGTCTCAATCAGACAGAAGGAACCGTAGTAGGGGAGGGAACAGGAATGGAAAAACTGTTAGTAACAGGAGTTGCAGCAGATAAAAATACAGCAAGAATCTCTGTAATCGGAGTAGAAGACAAACCAGGGACAGCTTTTAGTGTATTTGATACATTGGCAGCCAATAACATTAATGTAGATATTATTTTACAGTCTGTAGGACGCGAGGGGACAAAAGATATTTCCTTTACTGTTGCTTCGGATGATCTTGAACATGCGTTAGAAGTTCTGGATAAGAATAAAGAAAGACTTACGATTAAGGATATTACATACAACAAAGATGTGGCAAAATTATCTGTTGTAGGAGCAGGAATGATGAGCAATCCGGGAGTTGCATCCAGAATGTTCGAGGCGCTGTACAATTCCAGAGTCAATATCAACATGATTTCAACATCAGAAATTCGTATTACAGTACTCGTAGCTGAGAAAGATATTGATAAAGCTATGAATGCAGTACATGATGAATTTGTCATGGAAGAATAACAGATGGGATTTCTTCCCAATCTGTTATTCTTCCTGATTCTTTGAATTTGCAAGAAAGCCGGTAATAATCTGTCTCACTTCGTCAGAAGCAGCACGAAAAAGAAGTAAAAGCTTTAGCTCTTCATCGGTGAGATAGATGATATTATCGGATTTTTTGCATTTAATATACGGAATTTCGCCCTCGGAAATTCTATCGGGCTGCATGGAATACAGAGGAATCTTGTAGCCGTTACAGAATAAAAGTTCATCAATGGTAATATGATAAAAGTCAGCAATTGATTTGAGTAATTCCAGATCAGGGGTGCGTGTGCCACGCTCGTAATTGGAATATGTCTGACGAGAAATATTCAGATATCTGCTAAATTCATCCTGCTTAAGATTACTTCGCTCACGCAGAATACGAAGATTCTCGGTCAATTGGATATTGGCCATTGATGTTTCCTCCATTGAATCAAAAATATGTTTACATCATAACAATTTGTTCAATAAATAAAAGAATATGCGCCGAAATGTGGCAAAATAAGAAAAAGCAACAATGTGTTGCTTTTAAATAAAATTAACAATATAATCAGACTATTTTAAGCTAAGAGTACTGTTGTGATATTCGCTGGAGAATGTAACATCTGTTCCAAACCATTCTGGTGGTGTGAAAGAGAGTGCCGAAGCTTCATCTGGAAATTCTACTTCAGCCAGAAGCAGTGGAGCCAGATCGTCTTCAAAGACATCTAATTCAATAGTTAGAGAATCATTGAGTGGAATCATATAACGTTTTTTTCTGATGAGACGTCCGTCAATCTTTGTGAGCAGATGCTGATATGAAGCTTCATCAAGTGGCAGATTATATTCTTCTCTTGCCATGAGACCTTTTGATTTATAAGTGAGTTCATGTTTATTATTGTCCTTCCGGATACGAATAACCGGATCCGTGTTCAGATAAGCCTGTTCGATGTGACGACAGGGATAATCCTGATAATCTTCCGGAAGAGTATCAATAAGATATTTGCGTTCTATTTCCATATTATAATACCTCCATGGCATAATCATAATTCAGTTTACACAAAAAGTAAACAGTGTTACTATTAAGAAAATGAGTCAAGAAAAATAAGAAAAGGAGAGATCCGTTATGAAATTTAGTATGAAAAAAGTAACTGTATTATTAGCAGATGGATTTGAAGAGATTGAGGCTCTGACGGTAGTAGATCTGCTTCGAAGAGCAAAAGTGTATGTGGATACAGTATCAATTACAGATGATTATACAGTGCGCGGAGCACATGGAATACCTGTGCAGACAGAGGATCTGATCACAGAGATTGATTTTAAAGAATCCGATATGATCGTGCTTCCGGGTGGAATGCCGGGAACAACGAATCTGAAAGAAGATGAGAATGTCAGAAAGGCAGTTCAAGAAGCATATGACGACGGAAGATATGTGGCAGCAATTTGTGCGGCACCGACAATTCTCGCAGATATGGGACTTTTAAAAGGAAAGAGAGCGACTTGCTATCCAGACATGGAAAGTGAGATTGAAGATGCATATCTGACCGGAGCACCAGTAGCAACTGACGAAAATATCATTACAAGTCAGGGAGTTGGAACTGCAATTGATTTTGCACTGAAACTGATCGAAGTGCTTATCAGCGAGGAAAAAGCAGTAGAAATTGCAGATTCTATTGTATATCAGAGATAATTTATGAAAACCTTATAAAAAAACGCAATATCCGTAAAATCGAACTGGATATTTGGAAATGTTTGTGATATACTTCTTGAGTGAATGCAATGTAATATGCCCTTTTGCGGATTGCCCATGCAAGGGGGATAGAAATAGGAGGAAAAGGGTAAATGAGTTTACAGGTAGAAAAATTAGAAAAAAATATGGCGAAACTCACAATCGAAGTTTCTGCTGATGAATTAGAAAAAGCACTTCAGAACGCATACAAGAAACAGAAAAATAAAATCAGTATGCCAGGATTCCGTAAAGGAAAAGTTCCGCGTCAGATGGTTGAGAAGATGTATGGAGCAGATGTATTCTATGAAGATGCAGCGAATGCTCTGATTCCACAGGCTTACTCAGAGGCTTATGATGAGTGTGATCTTCAGATCGTATCTCAGCCGGAGATTGATATTACACAGATCGAGAAAGGAAAACCGTTCATCTTCACAGCACTTGTTGCTACAAGACCGGAGGTTACTCTTGGAGAGTACAAAGGACTTGAGGTAGATAAAGTATCTACACGCGTAACACAGAAAGAAGTTGACGCTAAGATCCAGGAAGAGGCAGGAAAGAACGCAAGAACAGTTACAGTAGAAGGACGTCCGGTTAAAGACGGAGATGAAGTTGTTCTTGATTTTGAAGGATTTGTTGACGGAGAAGCATTCGAGGGCGGAAAAGGAGAGAACTATTCTCTTACAATTGGTTCCGGAACATTTATTCCAGGATTCGAGGATCAGCTTATCGGAGTAGAGGCAGAGAAAGAAGTAGAAGTTAAAGTTACATTCCCGGAGGAGTATCACGCAGAGAACCTTCAGGGAAAAGATGCTGTATTCAAATGTACAGTACATGAGATCAAAGAGAAAGAGCTTCCAGAGATTGATGATGAATTCGCAGCAGAAGTATCTGAGTTTGATACATTAGATGAGTACAAGGCTGATGTAAAAGCTAAGATTAAAGAAGAAAAAGCTAAAGAAGGAAAAGCAAAAAAAGAAGATCAGGTAATCGCAAAAGCTATCGAGAATGCAACAATGGAGATTCCTGAACTTATGATCAAGACACAGGCGCGCCAGCAGATGGATAATTTTGCTCAGAATCTGATGTCACAGGGACTGACAATGGAGCAGTATGCACAGTTCACAGGAATGACAGCAGACAAGATGATGGAGCAGATGCTTCCATCAGCAGAGAAGAACATTAAGACACGTCTTGTTCTCGAGGCAATTGCAAAAGCTGAGAATATTGAGATTTCTGACGAGAAGATTGATGAGAAGTTAGCTGAGATGGCTAAGTCTTACGATATGGAAGTTGAAAAACTTAAAGAGCTTGTAGGAGAGGCTGAGAAACAGCAGATGAAAGACGATATGGCTGTTCAGGAAGCAATTGATTTCCTTGTTGAGAACGCTGTAGAGAAATAATAAGTCACTGAAATATAACAGGGAGGCATATGTATGAGTTTAGTACCTTATGTCATTGAACAGACAAGCAGAGGAGAGCGTTCCTATGATATCTATTCAAGATTATTAAAGGACAGAATTATATTTTTTGGAGAAGAAGTTACAGATGCATCAGCGAGTGTAGCAATCGCGCAGCTTCTTTTCCTGGAAGCAGAGGATCCGGAAAAGGATATTCATCTGTACATTAACAGTCCGGGCGGATCTGTATCTGCAGGTCTGGCAATTTATGATACTATGCAGTATATCAAATGTGATATTGAGACAATCTGTATCGGTATGGCAGCAAGCATGGGATCATTCCTTCTGGCCGGAGGTACAAAAGGAAAGAGACTTGCCCTTCCAAATTCCGAGATTATGATTCATCAGCCATCTGGAGGAGCTCAGGGTCAGGCAACTGAAATTCAGATTGCAGCAGAGCATATCCTGAAGACTCGTGAGAGATTGAACCGGATTCTTGCAGAGAATACAGGACAGCCGCTGGAGGTCATTAGCAGAGAGACTGACAGAGATAATTTTATGTCCGCTGAGGAAGCCAAAGCATTTGGATTAATCGATGAAGTAATTACAAGACGATAGGGAACAGATATGTTCCCTATTCTTTAATGAGGTGTAGAATATTGGGAAGAAATGATGATCAGATAAGGTGTTCATTTTGTAATAAGTCACAGGCTCAGGTGAAAAAATTGATTGCAGGACCGAATGATACTTATATCTGTGATGAATGTGTGGAAGTATGCTCTGAGATTATAGAAGAAGAGATGGCATATGATGAGAATGATTCCTGGACTCCGTTTTCAGATATCAATCTTTTGAAACCGGAAGAGATCAAGGAATTTCTTGATGATTATGTGATTGGACAGGATGAGGCAAAAAAGGTTCTTTCTGTTGCTGTATATAATCACTACAAGCGTATTATGGCACAGAGAGATCTCGGCGTCGAATTGAATAAGAGTAATATACTGATGCTGGGACCGACAGGGTGTGGTAAGACACTTCTTGCCCAGTCACTTGCAAAAATTCTGAATGTTCCATTTGCAATAGCTGATGCAACAGCTCTTACTGAGGCAGGATATGTAGGAGAAGATGTGGAAAATATTCTTCTAAAACTGATTCAGGCTGCAGATTATGATATTGAACGTGCAGAGTATGGTATTATCTATCTTGATGAGATCGATAAGATTACAAGAAAATCTGAGAACCCGTCAATTACAAGAGATGTATCTGGAGAAGGTGTTCAGCAGGCACTTCTTAAGATTGTAGAAGGCACGGTTGCAAATGTTCCTCCACAGGGTGGAAGAAAGCATCCACATCAGGAATTGATACAGATAGATACAACGAATATTTTATTTATCTGTGGCGGTGCATTTGAAGGAATTGATAAGATTATTGAGAAACGTATTGATCAGAAATCTATCGGATTTAATGCAGAAATTGCAGAGAAGCATGAAGATGATGTAGATAAATTGTTAGCTCAGGTGCTGCCACAGGATCTTGTGAAATTTGGATTGATTCCGGAACTGGTAGGGCGTGTACCAGTTACAGTATCTCTTGAGATGCTGGATCATGATGCTTTGATCCGTATCTTGACAGAGCCAAAGAATGCAATCGTAAAGCAGTATCAAAAACTTTTGGAACTAGATGGAGTGAAATTAGTATTTGACGATTCTGCATTAAACGAGATTGCAGATATATCATTGAAAAGAAAGACCGGAGCCAGAGGACTTCGGGCAATCATGGAAAATACAATGATGGATATTATGTATCGCGCACCGTCCGATGAGACACTGAAAACGTGCCGGATCACCGGTGACGTGGTGACAGGAAAAGCAAAACCAGAGTGTGAACACACTTCTGTGAATACACAAAGCGCATAATGAAAGAGGCGGGTACGAGTAAAATTGTTCCCGTCTCATTTTTGAATTATAGGAGTAAACAGTATGGAAAATGAGTTGATGAGTCTGCCGATGGTGGCACTTCGTGGACTTGCAGTGCTGCCAGAGCAGGTGACACATTTTGATGTGAGCCGTGAAAAATCTGTGCAGGCAATCACACAGGCCATGAAAAAAGATCAGAAAATATTTCTTGTAATGCAGAAGGAAGTTGAAGTGGAAGAGCCAAAGGAGTCAGATCTTTACAGAATTGGCTGTATTGCAACTGTAAAACAGATTGTAAAGCTTCCGGGAAATATGAAACGTGTTCTAGTATCGGGAGAGCAGCGTGCAGGTCTTTCCTGGATTGAATCTGAAGAACCTTATTTTCAGGTCGCGGTAAAAATATTGCCGGATTTCTGCAAACCGGAAGACCGGGAACTGTTGGAAAATCCAATCAATGAAGAAGGAATGGTACGTGGACTTCGTGAACTGTTCCGGGATTATATGTCAAAAAATCCAAAGCTTGCAAAAGAACTCGCTATGATGATCGAAAAGATAAAATCGCTGCGCGTCATGGTCGATACAATTGCTGCCAATCTTCCAATGGATTATGAAGATACCCAAAAAGTTCTGGAAGAGCAGGATATTCTTCAGAGATATGAAGACATTTCTCTTCGTGTGGTCAATGAGATGCGCGTACTCAGTGTGAAAGAGGATCTTCAGAAAAAGGTAAAAGAGCGTGTAGATAAGAATCAGAGAGAATATATCTTAAGAGAAGAGATGAAACTGATTCGTGAGGAACTAGGGGAAGATACACTTCAGACAGATGCGGAGGAATTCGAACAGGCAGTGAAAGATTTAGATGCATCTTGTGAAGTGAAAGAAAAATTAGCAAAAGAAATCAAAAGATTTAAAAGCCAGATGGCAAGCCCGGCAGAGTCTGGTGTTGTAAGAACTTATATTGAAACGATGCTTGAGATGCCGTGGAATAAGAAATGTGAGGAGAATCTTGATATCAAAGCTGCGAAAGAAAAGCTTGATGAAGAACATTATGGTCTGGAAAAGGTAAAAGATCGTATACTGGAATTTCTGGCAGTTAGAATCCTCACAAGTAAAGGACAGACTCCGATTCTTTGCCTTGCTGGCCCTCCGGGAACCGGTAAGACCTCTATTGCAAGATCACTTGCAGAAGCGCTTGGAAGACCTTATGTCCGTATTTCTCTTGGTGGTGTGCGTGATGAGGCTGAGATCCGGGGACATCGCAAGACTTACGTAGGCGCAATGCCTGGAAGAATTGCGACAGCACTTCGAAATGCAAAAGTAAAGAATCCACTGATGCTTTTAGACGAAATTGATAAAGTTAGTAATGACTATAAAGGAGATACATTTTCTGCACTTCTGGAAGTACTGGACAGTGAACAGAATGACAAGTTCCGTGATCATTATCTGGAAGTTCCAATCGATTTGTCGGAAGTACTGTTTGTTACGACAGCTAATACATTACAAACAATTCCAAGACCACTTCTTGACCGTATGGAAGTAATCGAGATCAACAGTTATACAGAAAATGAGAAAATTCATATTGCCCAGAGACATCTGATTCCAAAGCAGTTAAAAAGTCATGGACTTTCAGAGGAACAACTTTCAATCAGTAAGAAAGCACTTCAAAAAATTGCGACCGTGTATACAAGGGAAGCGGGAGTTCGTCAATTGGAAAGGAAAATTGGAGGCATCTGCAGAAAGTCAGCCAGAGAGATTTTGGAAGATAATAAGAAATGTATTAAAGTTACAGAACGTAATCTGGAGCATTATCTAGGCAAAGAGATTTACCAGTTCCAGAAGGCAAATGAACAGGATGAAGTCGGAATTGTCCGAGGACTTGCATGGACCAGTGTCGGAGGAGATACACTTCAGATTGAGGTTAATGTGATGCCGGGGGAGGGTGAGATCCTTCTGACTGGTCAGCTTGGCGATGTAATGAAAGAATCTGCAAGAGCCGGGATCAGTTATATACGTTCTGTCAGCAAAGAACATGGTATTGATGAGAAATTTTTTAAAGAACATGATATACATATCCATATTCCGGAAGGAGCAGTACCAAAAGATGGACCGTCTGCAGGTATTACAATGGCAACGGCGATATTCTCAGCTGCGACAGGAAGAAAGGTACGTGCGGATGTGGCTATGACCGGTGAGATTACACTAAGAGGAAGGGTGCTTCCAATCGGTGGATTAAAAGAAAAACTTTTGGCAGCAAAAAATGCCGGGATCCGGATGATTCTGATTCCTAAAGAAAATGAGAGGGATATTGAAGAAATGTCTTCAGAGATCACAAAGGGTCTTAAGATAGTCAGTGTATCTCATATGGATGAAGTGCTTGATTATGCACTTTCTAAAGAACAGGAGGGATAAGATGGTCATTAAAAATGTAAATCTTGAAACAGTATGTGGAATTACAAGTGTTCTGCCAAAGAATACAAAACCGGAGATCGCATTTGCGGGAAAATCAAATGTAGGAAAATCATCGCTGATTAATGCGTTGATGAACCGGAAATCTTATGCAAGAATTTCAGCGACTCCGGGTAAGACACAGACGATTAATTATTATAGTATTAATGATGAAATGTATCTTGTTGACCTTCCGGGTTATGGATACGCAAAAGTGTCTGAACAGGAAAAAATTAAATGGGGACAGTTGATTGAACGTTATCTTCATAGTTCTGCACAATTGAAAGCAGTATTCCTGTTGATTGATATCAGGCATGCACCATCTGAAAATGACAGAATAATGTATCAGTGGATTGTTGAACAGGGATTTCATCCAATCATTATAGCAACGAAACTCGACAAGATTAAAAGAAGTCAGGTGCAGAAGCAGATGAAAGTGCTAAGAGAAGGGCTGAAATTGATTCCAGGGACAACGATCATTCCATTTTCTTCTCAGACTAAGCAAGGAAGAGATGAAATCTGGGATATGGTAGAAAATCAATTTCTCAATCAATAATCACTAGGATATTCCTTTTTACAGATGCTTATGATATAATATACAGAGATGTTGTCTGTCTGTAAGTAAAGTGCCAGATGACAGAAATGATCGAAACAGATCATACAGATATTAAAAAAATGAACTGTATGAAATGTAGCGCAAGGAGTAATGAACTATGAAAAGAGTATTGTTAAAGCTCAGCGGGGAAGCTCTCGCCGGGGAGAAAAAGACAGGATTTGACGAGGCAACATGTATTGGAGTCGCAAAGCAGGTAAAACAGCTTGTTGATGACGGTGTTCAGGTAGCAATTGTAACAGGTGGAGGTAATTTCTGGAGAGGAAGAACCAGCGAGACAATTGACCGTGTAAAGGCAGATCAGATTGGAATGCTTGCAACAGTTATGAACTGTATTTACGTATCTGATATTTTCCGTTTTGCAGGAATGGAGACAGAAGTATTTACCCCGTTCGTATGCGGTGCATTTACTACATTATTTTCAAAAGATAAAGCTGTGGAAGCATTGAATCAGGGAAAGGTTGTTTTCTTTGCAGGAGGAACAGGACACCCGTATTTTTCTACAGATACAGGTGCTGTACTTCGCGCCATTGAGATTGAAGCAGATGCAATGCTTCTGGCAAAGGCAATCGATGGAATCTATGACAGTGATCCAAAGGTAAATCCACAGGCAAAGAAATATAACGAAATTAGTATTCAGGAGATCATCGACAAAAAGCTGATGGCGGTAGATCTGACGGCTTCTATTATGTGCCTTGAGAATAAGATGCCGATGCTTGTATTCGGACTGAATGAGCCGAACAGCATTGTAGAGACAATGAGTGGAACATTTACAGGAACAAAAGTGACGGTATAATAAGGAGGATATAGCAATATGAATGAGAAATTAAAAGTATATGATACAAAGATGCAGAAGACAATGGATAGTCTGGACAGTGAGATGGGAACGATTCGTGCAGGACGTGCCAATCCGAATGTGCTGAACAGAATTATGGTAGATTATTATGGAACACCAACACCAATCCAACAGGTAGCGAACGTATCTGTTCCGGAACCGAGAATGATTCAGATCCAGCCATGGGAGAAGAGCATGCTCAAAGTTATCGAGAAAGCAATCATGGTTTCTGATTTGGGTATCAATCCGACAAATGACGGAACTGCTGTAAGACTGATCTTTCCGGAACTTACAGAAGAACGACGTAAAGAGCTTGTAAAAGATGTTAAGAAAAAAGGCGAGGCGGCGAAAGTTGCAATTCGTAACATCCGTCGTGATGGAAATGATGCATTTAAGAAGCTGAAAGGTTCTGATGTTTCTGAAGACGAAATCAAGAATCTGGAAGATGAACTTCAGAAGATGACGGATAAGTATGTTAAAGAGATTGACAGTGCTGTTGAAGTAAAATCAAAAGAAGTTATGACTGTATAGTCTGGAATGAAAAGAAGAGGGCAGCCCCGGCAGATATGCAGGAGGGGGCTGTCCTCATTTAATGTTGATAAGATTTAATGTTGATAAGAAAAAATTTTCACAGAAGAATGCCGAGGCATTCTTGAATGTTGAAATATATTTGTGTCAGATTTGAAATGTGTGAGATAATTTTAGTCAGCAGGAGGATAATATTATGAATATACCACAGCATGTTGCGATTATTCTAGATGGTAACGGACGCTGGGCAAAGGCAAAAGGAATGCCGCGTAATTATGGGCATGCACAGGGAAGTAAGAATGTAGAGAAGATTTGTGAAGAAGCATGGTGCATGGGAATAAAATATCTGACCGTATATGCTTTTTCTACTGAGAACTGGAATCGTCCAAAAGAAGAAGTAAATGCTCTGATGAAGCTGCTTCGCAATTACATGAAAACCTGTCTTAAGACAGCAGCGAAAAATGATATGAAAGTCCGTGTAATCGGAGATATTACAAAATTGGATGAAGATATTCAGAAGAGAATTCTGGAGCTTGAAGAGGCAACGAAAAATAATGGCGGATTGAATTTTCAAATTGCAATCAATTATGGAAGCCGTGATGAAATCACAAGAGCGGTACGCACGTTGGCTGAAGATGTAAAAGAAGGAAAACTTATGCCGGAAGAAGTGAATGAGGCATGTATAGAAAGGTATCTGGATACACACGATATTCCAGATCCTGACCTTCTGATTCGCACAAGTGGAGAGCAGAGATTGTCCAATTATCTTTTGTGGCAGCTTGCTTATACAGAGTTTTATTTTACCGATGTTCCATGGCCGGATTTTTCCAAGCAGGAATTGGAGAAGGCAATTGAACAGTATAATCGCAGGGACAGACGCTATGGCGGCGTGAAGGAGGAATAAGATGTTTAAGACAAGGCTCATAAGTGGAATTATACTGGTGATTGTGCTGATTGCGACAGTCGGAACTGGAGGAAATGTTCTTTTTGGTCTGCTTGCGGTTGTCAGCCTGATTGGATTGACAGAATTATATAAAGTGATAGAAGTTCAGAATAAACTTTTAGGATTTGCAGGATATCTGGCAACAGTGGCCTATTATGTACTGCTCTATACTGGGAATCTTCAGTATATGACACTTTTTACGATTGTGTTTTTAGTATTAGTTATGGCGGTATATGTATTTACATTTCCAAATTACAGATCTGAACAGGTGATGACTGTATTTTTTGGAGTGTTTTATGTAGCAGTAATGTTGTCCTACATTTATCAGACACGCATGCTGGAAGATGGGGGCATAGTTGTATGGTTGATTTTCTTAAGTTCCTGGGGCTGTGACACTTGTGCATATTGTGCTGGTATGCTTCTTGGAAAGCACAAGATGGCACCAAAACTCAGCCCAAAGAAATCTGTAGAAGGTGGTATTGGTGGCGTACTGGGGGCTGCGCTTTTAGGAGTGTTATTTGCATTAGCTGTGAATCAGTGGGCAGGAGCACAGGCAAGAGTTCTGGAATACGCAATCATTTGCGGAGTCGGTGGAATGATTTCACAGGTTGGAGATCTGGCTGCTTCTGCAATCAAAAGAAATCATGAGATTAAGGATTACGGGAAATTGATCCCGGGACATGGTGGAATTCTGGACCGGTTCGACAGTGTAATATTTACAGCTCCGATTATTTATTATCTGACCATGGCGCTGGCGGGAAATTTGTAACGAGAAATCATATGATATATTAAAAGGTGGTAATATGAAGAAAATAGCAATTCTGGGTTCTACAGGTTCCATTGGAACACAGACACTGGAAGTCGTAAGAGAAAATGGAGATATCGAGGTACTTGGTCTGGCAGCAGGAAGTAATATTTCGCTTCTGGAAGAGCAGATAAGGGAATTTCAGCCAAAACTTGTAGCTGTCTGGGATGAGAAAAAAGCGGCAGAATTAAAAATAAAAGTACAGGATCTGGATGTAAAAATCGTAACTGGTATGGACGGACTGATTGAAGTATCAGTTATGGAAGAAGTGGAGATACTGTTGACAGCTGTTGTTGGTATGATTGGAATCCGCCCGACGGTTGAGGCAATTAAAGCAGGAAAAGATATCGCTCTCGCAAATAAAGAGACATTGGTAACTGCGGGACATATCATTATGCCCCTAGCAAAAGAAATGGGGGTTTCCATTCTTCCGGTGGATAGTGAGCACAGTGCCATTTTCCAGTCACTTCAAGGCAATAAGATGAATTCAATCCATAAGATTTTATTGACAGCTTCGGGTGGACCGTTCCGCGGGAAAAAACAGGAAGACCTTTTGAATATTCAGGTAGAAGATGCGCTAAAGCATCCGAATTGGGCGATGGGACGGAAAATTACGATTGATTCTTCAACTATGGTCAATAAAGGTCTGGAAGTCATTGAAGCAAAATGGCTTTTTGGAGTGGAGGTGGATAAAGTACAAGTCGTTGTACAACCGCAGAGTGTCATTCATTCTATGGTGGAATATGAAGATGGCGCAATTATTGCACAACTTGGTACACCAGATATGAAACTTCCAATTCAATATGCACTTTATTATCCTAAGCGCAGGTATTTGCCGGGAGACAGGCTGGATTTCTGGCGCATGGGAAAACTGGATTTTGAAAAGCCGGATATGGATACATTTTACGGACTGGCACTGGCTTATGAAGCGGGAAGAACAGGTGGATCGCTTCCAACTGTATTCAATGCGGCAAATGAAATGGCAGTCGGACAATTTTTGAACAGGGAGATTAAATATCTGGAGATTATAGAGATTATAGAGGATTGTATGAGAGCACATAAGAATATTGAGAACCCGACACTTGACCAGATTCTGGAGACAGAAGCTGAAACTTACGCACGAATCAAAAGCAGGAGGTAATCGTTAGATTTGGGTATTATATTTGCAATCTTAATTTTTAGTTTTATTGTGTTCTTTCATGAACTTGGACATTTTACACTTGCAAAGTTAAACGGCATTGATGTACAGGAATTTGCTATTGGCATGGGTCCGACATTATTTTCAAAAGAATACAAAGGGACAGTTTACGCTGTACATTTGTTGCCAATCGGTGGATTTTGTGCAATGGGCGAAGACGATGAAGAGACAGAGTCACCTGGAAACTTCAATAAAAAATCTGTATGGGCAAGAATTTCAGTCATTGCAGCGGGACCGATTTTTAACTTTATTATGGCATTTGTTCTCGCTGTAATTTTGACAGCAATGGTCGGATATGATAAACCAGTTATCTCGAGTGTAGAAGAAGGATATTCTGCGGCAGAGGCCGGCATACAAGAGGGAGACACCATTGTTCGGATGGGTGGAAAGAAAATTAATATTTTCCGTGAGATTACTTATTATAATCAATTCCATCAAGGAGAGACTGTGAAAGTAACGTATCTCCATGACGGAGAAAAACATACAGCGACATTAGTACCGAAGATGGATGACGAACTTGGATATTATCGTATCGGAATCAGTGGAGGTGGAAATACAAAAGCAAATGCATGGACATCTGTTCAATATGGTGTGTACGAAGTTAAATTCTGGGTATGTACTACATTTGAAAGTCTAAAACAACTGGTGACAGGAAACGTAGGCGTCAAACAATTATCCGGTCCAGTAGGAATCGTAAATATGGTAGATACAACTTATAATGAAAGCAAGTCATATGGTGTATTTATTGTAATTGCACAATTCCTTAATATTGGAATTCTGCTATCGGCAAACTTAGGGGTCATGAATTTATTACCATTACCGGCATTGGACGGAGGACGACTTGTATTTTTACTCATAGAGGCAATCCGTAGAAAACGGATTCCACCGGAGAAAGAAGGTTACGTGCATCTGGCAGGCATGGCACTTCTAATGATTTTGATGGTAGTAGTGATGTATAACGATATTGCCAGAATTTTCTTTTAATTGTAGTTGGGGACGGGGTTTTTTCTGAAAAACCCCCGTCCCCAACTGAAAAGTAACTTGTCCCAAATTGAAATTGTGTATGAGGTGTTGAATTGGAGTATACAAAAGCGACAATTGATGATATGGAAGAATTCTATGATCTTGTTCAAAATACGATTCAAGAAGTTTATCCAAAGTACTATCCGGAGGAAGTGGTAAGGTTCTTTAGCCAGCAGCATTGCTGGGAGAATTTGGAACGTGATCTTGAAGAGGAACGCATTTATATCCTTCAGGATGGGGAGTGTGTGATTGGTGCCGGCAGTTTTGAGGGCAACCATATTACTCGGGTCTTTGTGAGAAAAGATTATCAGAGACATGGCGTTGGCAGTCTGATCATGCAGCGGTTGGAAGATGTGATTGCCAGAGAATATGAGTCGGTACGTCTGGAGGCTACGTTGCCTGCAGTAATTATGTTTGAAAAGAGAGGGTACCGTACAATTCGCCATGAAAAGTGGACTGTGAGAAATGGGGCAGTGCTTGTGTATCCTGTGATGGAGAAAATATTGCGTAGATAAGAGGACATAAGGGAAAATGAAGACGATTACGATAGAAGATGTAGAGAAGAAAGATATAAATCAGGTCACAATTTTGGATATCCGTCCGGAGGATGCTTACTGTAGAGGAACCGTTGAAGGTGCAATCAATATTCCGATGCAGGAAGTGGACAATCGAAGGGATGAGATTCCGAGAGATAAACCAGTATATGTACTTTGCCACACCGGGGAGTGGAGTGCTTATACAGTAAATATGCTGGAAGAAGCAGGATATGAAGCGTACAATATTGAAGGTGGATATCGTTCTTTTCTACGTATGATGCTTGGACGTTTTGTGGAAAATGAGACAGTCATGGCTGAAAAACAGAAGGATATTGAAAAAAGTATTATTAAAAAGTTCCGTAAATCTGTCTGGTGCAAATTTACGAAGGCAATTCGGGAGTATGAACTTGTAAAAGACGGAGATAAGATTGCTGTCTGTATTTCTGGTGGAAAGGATTCTATGCTTATGGCGAAACTTTTTCAAGAGCTTAGAAAGCATGGAAAAGCAAATTTTGAGCTAGTCTTTCTTGTAATGAATCCAGGATATAATGCAGATAACTGGAAGATTATTCAGGATAATGCAAAGGTCCTTGGAATTCCGTTAACAGTATTTGAAAGCAATATTTTTGATACTGTAGCAGACATTGACAAAAATCCATGTTATCTCTGTGCAAGAATGCGCAGAGGTTATCTTTATTCACATGCGAAGGAGCTTGGATGTAATAAGATTGCATTAGGACACCATTATGATGATGTGATTGAGACGATTCTGATGGGAATGCTATACAGTGGAAAGATTGAGACAATGATGCCTAAACTTCATAGTACGAACTTTGAAGGTATGGAGTTGATCCGACCAATGTATCTGATTAAAGAGGCGGATATTATTGGATGGCGAGATTATAATCAATTAAATTTTATCCAGTGTGCATGCAGGTTTACAGAAAATTGTGCAACCTGTGGCGGAGGACGTGGTTCCAAACGTGATGAAATGAAAGAACTAATCGCGCAGTTCAGAGAAGAAAGCAATCTGATTGAAAAGAATATTTTCCGAAGTGTTCATAATGTAAATTTAAGAACAATCATTGGATATCACAAAGATGATGATATTTACAATTTCCTTGATGACTACGATGAACGTGGAAAAAAGAAACATGAAAAAATGTAATTATTCTGTCAGTTTGAGGGTTTTATGTGATACAGGAAAACATACCTGTATCACACAAAAATTTAGATATTCAAGAATGCCTCGGCATTCTTGCTGCGAGGTGCGCGTCATGCAATTGCATGACATACTTCTACTGCGCACCTCCGCAATCCTAAGTTATTTCAATATATTTTATTCTTTGGTGATGTATTTAGCCATCTTAGCTAATTTAATTCTGCAATTCTAGATACTCCAACATATATTTCTGAGATTTTATACCATGTTTTATAATCAACAATTCCGGTCACTGGAAGACCGAAGATTAACTGAAATTTTCGTACAGCAGCTTCAGTGGCAGGACCGAAGATTCCATCTGCATCAATCTTAGGAATTGCTGGATAGGCATCAGATATAACAAGGAGTTGCTCCTGCATCTGGCGTACCTTGTCACATGTGGAACCGATACTTAAGTCATAACCCGGCCAGGACGATGGAATGCCGGAAATTGCACTGGCAGTGTTAATATACATGTCATCACCGTAGTAGTAACGTAGAATTTGGATGGGAGTATAGCCTTGATCACCTAAGGTCTTTGAGCCCCACTGTGTCATCCAATTTGGACATTGAACCTGTCTTCCATCGCAATACTGTGTAAGTATCGGCTGTCTTACATTTGGTCTTGCAAGATAGTCGGCAAATAATTCATCTACGATGATGGAAATAGAATCGTAAATATTCCGTTCAGGAATCCATTTGTGGTCAAATGCAGTGGAAGATGTAATAGTAAAATCATAGCCCTGGTTCCGGTACCATTCTGTATAGACCCGATTTAATGTAAAGGACATAATTGCCAGTACATTTGCGCGAATCGTATTGGTGGGCCAGGTTGCATAGATTTCACTGGATGCCACATTTTTGATGTAATCTTTGTAACGGACATAATAATTTTTAGCGGTGGAGTCTCTCGGACTTCCATCATGAACAACGATGTATTCGGGAATAACGACCCGGCTTAAGACAATTTCACCGCTTTCGGTTAATGGTTTGATTTCTTCCTCCGGTATTTTCGCCGGGTAATTTCCATATAATGTATGTGCAGGTATCACATAAATAGAATTTTGATTTGTGTCAGGAATGAGCGGACGCATGGAAATATTCTGGATAGCTGTGACTGTGGATAGAATCTCAGCACCTGCAATCTGGATAGATTCATAGCCGGCTGCTTCCACAGAAATTGTATATTCAGAATAGGGCTGCAATTCGTTTGTTTCATCTAAGCTGTATTCAATTGGAGGTGCAGGAAGATTAATGGTGTCGGTCTGACCGGAAGAATCTGTAGTCAACTCTTCCAATGTCTCATCAGGGACTCCAGTGTATGAAATCGAAATACGTGCATTTTCAATAGGATGTGCATGAATCCTGGAAGTCAGATTTATTTTCAACTGCCCCCAATCCGGCGTGTCGGTTATATGAAAAATGCTCATAATAAAAAATACCTCATAGAAACTAGATTACTTTTATTGTATGATAGAGAAAGAAAATGTGTGAGATGTGAAGAAAGGATTATAGATGGAAAAAAAGAAGAAAAGAAGACGCCATAGAGGTTTGAGATTTCTGATTTTAGTAATGGGAGTTTTGATTGTCTGTGGAGTATATCAATACAGGGAATATGGCAATATAAAAGATGTCATGCTGAAATTAATTGGTCAGGATCCGGTGATATATCAGCATGTTTCAGAAGAAATCGGAGAAATGGACGGTAAATTTTATTATCAGCAACTAAGTGAAGAAGAGCAGACAGTGTATCAGGAGCTTTTGCAGGGGCTTTTGGAACATGTAGAGCAAATTCATGTGCACAGCCAGAAGCCGGAACGTGTTAATGAACTTCTTGTTTATGTGTTGAATGATTATCCAGAGATTTTCTGGAGCGATGGGACAGCTTCTTCCACAGCCTATTCTGGACTTCAGAATTATACGTCTGTGATGCCGGGATATTTGTATACGAAAGAAGAATGTGAGAAAAAGAAGACACAGATTGACATGGAGGTGTCGGAGTGTCTGTCCGGTATCAGTGAAAATGCTTCGGATTATGAGAAGATTCTTTATGATTATGAGTATATTGTGAATCAGGTGGATTATGATGATGCAGCAGAAGATAACCAAAATATTTGCAGTGTATTTATTGGAAAAAAGTCAGTGTGTGCCGGTTATTCTAAAGCAATGCAGTATCTCATGGAAAAGCAGGGGCTGTTCTGCACTTATGTTACTGGGGAGGTGACAGAATCTTTCAGTGATGGTGATGGTCATAAGATCCCTCATGCATGGAATTTGGTGAAATGTGACGGCAATTATTATTATGTGGATGTGACGTGGGGAGATCCAATTTTCCAGGAGTCGGAAGCGGAGGCTGAAAATGTAATGGATGACGAAATTCGTGACAATATCAGCTACGATTATATGCTTTGTGATGATGATGAGTTGTTTCGGACTCATACGCCGGATTTGGAAGTAGAACTTCCAGATTGTACGAAGATGGATTTGAATTATTATGTAGTTAATGGAATGTATTATACAGAATATGATGGTCAGACGGCGCTTAAAGCAATGAACCAGGTGATTTCGGCGAGAGAGACGAAAGTTGTACTGAAATATTCCGATGAATCAGTTTATAAAACTGCAAAAGAAGACATTTTAAATAACGAGGTGAAGCGTGCTGCACAGAATCTGGCGCAGTGGTATCATTTGACAGAAGTCTCCTACAGTTACATAGATGACAAAAAAATGAATAAAATTACAATTTTCTGGAAATATTCTTAAAAAAAGAATTGAAATATATCCCATCCTAAATGCTAAAAATATCAACCGGATTTTAAACGAAAAAGTATGGATAAAACCAATATAACAGGCATATTGACGAAAAAAACAATTTTTTAACGTAAAATAAAAACCATTAAAATTAGCGACTATTTTAATAGTTTTTGTCGAAAGTAGATAAAAAACTGCTAAAAAATACTTTTTTTGGGTTGAAAAAGGATAATAAGTATAGTATACTTTTAACAATTTGGGAAGCTTTAGAGCAGACTAGAAGTAACAGAAAGGATAAGGGTGAATATATGAAAGCATTTCTAATTCTAGAAGACGGGACAGTCTTTGAGGGAAAAAGTATCGGGACGACGAGGGATATGATCAGTGAGATTGTTTTTAATACGTCAATGACCGGATATCTGGAGGTGCTGACAGACCCTTCATATGCCGGACAGGCCGTTGTGATGACTTATCCACTGATAGGAAACTATGGAATCACACCAGATATGGAGTCAAAGAAAGCATGGCCGGACGGATATATTGTAAGAGAATTATCCAGAATGCCAAGTAATTTCAGATGCAACGGTACAATTCAGGATTTCCTTGCTGCACAGGACATTCCAGGAATTGAAGGCGTGGATACAAGAGCATTGACGAAGATTCTCAGGGAAAAGGGAACCATGAATGGTATGATTACTACAAATGAGAATTATAATTTAGATGAAATCATTCCAAAACTTAAGGAGTACACCGTTGGAGATGTTGTATCAAAGGTGACCTGCGACGAGAAACATGTTCTTCCAGGAGAAAAATTTAAAGTGGCACTTATGGATTTTGGGGCAAAGAATAATATTTCAAAATCTTTAATTCAAAGAGGCTGTGAAGTGACTGTCTATCCGGCAGACACAAAAGCAGAAGAAATCATAAAATCTAATCCGGACGGAATCATGTTATCCAATGGTCCTGGAGATCCGGAAACTTGTGTTTCTATTATAGAAGAGATCCGAAAATTATCAGAGACAGACATTCCAATATTTGCAATTTGTCTGGGACATCAGTTGATGGCTCTTGCATATGGTGCAAAGACATACAAATTAAAATATGGTCACAGAGGTGGCAATCACCCTGTAAAAGATCTGTCTACGGGACGCGTTTACATTTCCTCGCAGAATCACGGATATGCGGTTGATTATAATACTATGGATAAGAATGTTGCAGAAGAAGCATTTATCAATGTCAATGATGGAACAAACGAAGGATTGAATTACATAGGCAAGAAGATATACACTGTACAGTTCCACCCGGAAGCATGCCCGGGGCCACAGGATTCTACATTCCTGTTTGACAGATTTATTGAGATGATGAAGGGGGACAAATAAGATGCCAAGAAATAAAGAAATTAAGAAAGTACTTGTAATTGGATCTGGTCCTATCGTCATTGGTCAGGCAGCAGAGTTTGACTATGCGGGTACACAGGCATGTCGTTCTTTGAAAGAAGAAGGACTGGAAGTTGTGCTGTTGAATTCAAATCCTGCGACTATTATGACGGACAAGGATATTGCTGATAAAGTATACATAGAGCCATTGACGGTAGAAGTTGTTGAACAGCTTATTATGAAAGAGAAGCCAGACAGTGTCCTGCCGACTCTGGGAGGACAGGCAGCGCTGAATCTTGCTATGGAATTGGAAGAGCGGGGGTTTTTCAAAGAACATAATGTCCGCTTGATCGGAACAACAGCTCAGACAATTAAGAAGGCAGAGGATCGTCTGGAATTTAAATCAACAATGGAAAAAATTGGCGAACCATGTGCAGCATCACTTGTAGTTGAGAGCGTAGAGGACGGAATCGAATTTGCAGAAAAGATTGGATATCCGGTCGTTCTTCGTCCGGCATACACTCTTGGCGGAAGCGGTGGTGGAATTGCACATGACAGACGTCAGCTTGTAGAGATTCTTGAAAATGGACTTCGTCTTTCCCGTGTGGGTCAGGTACTTGTTGAACGTTGTATCGCAGGATGGAAAGAGATTGAATATGAGGTAATGCGTGATGCAGCAGGAAATTGTATCACGGTTTGTAATATGGAAAATATTGATCCAGTTGGTGTACATACCGGAGACAGTATTGTTGTAGCACCGTCTCAGACGCTGGGCGATAAAGAATATCAGATGCTCCGTACATCAGCCCTCAATATCATTAGTGAGCTTAATATTACAGGAGGCTGCAACGTACAGTATGCCTTGAATCCGGAATCATTTGAATATTGTGTTATTGAAGTGAATCCACGTGTCAGCCGTTCTTCTGCGCTTGCATCGAAAGCTACGGGTTATCCAATCGCAAAGGTAGCAGCAAAGATTGCGCTTGGATATACACTTGACGAGATTAAAAATGCAGTTACAAAGAAGACATATGCAAGTTTTGAACCGATGCTTGATTATTGTGTTGTTAAGATTCCGAGACTTCCATTTGATAAATTTATCAGTGCAAAACGTACGCTGACTACACAGATGAAGGCGACCGGAGAGGTCATGAGTATTTGTGATAATTTTGAGGGAGCGCTTATGAAAGCAATCCGATCTCTGGAACAGCATGTGGACAGTCTTATGTCCTATGATTTCAGTCATCTTTCCAGAGAAGAACTGATGAACGCATTGGACGTAGTAGACGATCAGAGAATCTGGAAGATTGCAGAGGCAGTTAGAAGAGGAATTCCTTATACAGAAATACATAAAATTACAAAGATTGATATTTGGTTTATCGATAAGATTGCAAACCTGGTAGAGATGGAGCAGTCTCTGCGTGCATGCGCGCCAAGAGTAGCGTCCGGACGTGGTGGAATTGGAAAGGAATTATTAAAAGAAGCAAAACGTCTGGAGTTCCCGGACGAGGTTATCGCAAGACTGACAGGTCTTACAGAAAGACAGGTGCATGATCTTAGAATGGTATACGGTATTACCGCATCTTACAAAATGGTAGATACCTGTGCCGCTGAGTTTGCGGCAGAAACACCGTATTATTACTCTGTATTTGGAAGTGAAAATGAAGTAGAAGAGACTTCCGGTAAGAAAAAGGTTCTTGTCCTTGGTTCTGGTCCAATCCGTATCGGACAGGGAATCGAGTTCGATTTCTGTTCCGTACACTGTACATGGGCATTTGCAAAAGAGGGATACGAGACAATTATCATCAATAATAACCCGGAGACAGTCAGCACGGACTTCGATATTGCCGATAAGCTTTATTTCGAGCCGCTGACACCGGAAGATGTAGAGAGCATTGTAGACCTGGAGAAGCCGGACGGAGCAGTTGTTCAGTTCGGTGGTCAGACAGCAATTAAATTGACAGAAGCATTGATGAAAATGGGAGTGCCAATTCTTGGTACAAAGGCAGAAGATGTAGATGCAGCCGAAGACCGCGAATTATTTGATGAAATTCTGGAAAAATGCCAGATTCCAAGGCCTACTGGTGGAACTGTATTTACAGCTGAGGAGGCAAAGACTGTTGCGAACAGACTCGGCTATCCGGTACTGGTAAGACCGTCCTATGTGCTTGGCGGACAAGGTATGCAGATTGCTATTAACGATAATGATATCGAGGAATTTATCGGAATCATCAATCAGATTGCGCAGGATCACCCGATTCTGGTAGACAAATATTTACAGGGAAAAGAGATTGAGGTCGATGCCGTATGTGACGGAGAAGATATCCTGATTCCAGGTATCATGGAGCATATTGAGCGTGCGGGTATCCATTCCGGAGATAGTATCTCTGTATATCCTGCAAAGAGTATTTCTGATAAGACAAAACGTACTATTGAAGAATATACAAGACGACTTGCAAAATCCCTGCATGTCATCGGACTGATTAATATTCAGTTCATTGTGTGTGGTGAAGAGGTTTATGTTATCGAGGTAAACCCAAGATCCAGCCGTACGGTACCATACATTAGTAAAGTAACTGGAATTCCAATTGTTCCACTGGCAACAAAAGTGATTATCGGTCACAAGATCAAAGAACTTGGATACACACCGGGACTTCAGCCGGAGGCAGATTACTATGCAGTTAAAATGCCGGTATTCTCTTTTGAGAAGATCCGTGATGCAGATATCAGCCTTGGACCAGAAATGAAGTCCACAGGAGAGTGCCTTGGAATTGCCAAGACATTTGACGAGGCGCTATATAAAGCATTCTTAGGTGCAGGAATCAAACTTCCGAAATTTAGCAATATGATTATGACTGTCCGTGATGAGGATAAGGATGAGGCTGTAGAAATCGGTAAACGTTTTGAAAAGATCGGATACAAGATTTTTGCAACAAAAGGAACAGCAGAAGCACTTACAGAAGCAGGTGTGAAAGCAATTGCAGTCAACAAGATTGAACAGAGCACACCGAACCTCATGGATCTGATCCTTGGACATAAGATAGATCTTGTTATTGATACTCCGCCACAGGGAGCAGAACACTCCAAAGACGGTTTCGTAATTCGAAGAAGTGCAATTGAGACGGGTGTCAATGTCCTGACAGCTATCGATACAGCAAAAGCACTGATCACCAGTCTGGAGAATACAGATATTCAGAAAC